>Ga0310786_10000582_pt1 | contig 59189 bp, 106 predicted proteins | sample AusTroGonzalo_MG_FD_203881 | JGI IMG/M metagenome (GOLD analysis project Ga0310786, IMG submission 203881) | Bovine rumen microbial communities from tropical cattle in Woodstock, Queensland, Australia - Gonzalo_03 (v2) (version 2) | ecosystem: Host-associated > Mammals > Digestive system >...
CGGAACGGAGGGAGTTCATGAGCGCTGACTGGTGGACCTCATATATCCTGCCCTGTCTCGGGCGGGACAAGTCCGCTGGGGTGACGCGCGAAGCTGCCACCCTTTAGGGTGGCGGTAGTTCACAATATATATTTAAAATGACCACACCGGTAGATATAAACTCTCTTTCCGAAGAACGAAGGGTTCCAAGATGACCGAAATAGCCAAGCAGTTCTGTACATTCATCGAGAGCGAATGCGGCAGGCTCAACTGCCCCGACATGATTCCCGCCCTCAAGCAGGGATTCCATATCATTTGCGAGTCCTCCGAGCAGCTTGACATTTCCGATACCGGCCCGTTCGACATGGACTACGGCGCATGGGAAGGCGATGACTTCTGGAAGTTCACTCCCGGTACTTCCCTCGGCGAACTCCGGCTGACTCTCAACCTCCCGGCCTGGTTCAAGGCTTCCGGAGTGGCAGGCCTGCTTTCCGCCGACGAATTTGCCGGTATACTCGACGGCTGGCGCGGTGAGAACCTCAGGAACGACAACTTCGGCACGGCCTCCATAAGCGGATGGTATTCCCGTCCTGGACAGTATGACCCGGGTGACGGCGACTGCCACTGCCGAATCGATACCCTCCCCTCCGAGGACGAGCTCTCCGGATTGCTTTCCAACGACATCGACTTCATCCAGGACACCACGTGTCCCGACCTTGGGAAGCCCGGGGTCAAGGAAGCCCTGATGTCCTCCGTACCGGAACTCGCCTCCGAACTAGCCACCTACATAGGATACGAGGACTGACCCATGTCTCTACCGGTGCCTACACAGGGTCTTCCCGATGAACTTTCCGACGCTCTCGCCGGGGGCTACCGGTATATACTGGAAGGCGTTGGTGACGCCCGCAAGGCGGAAACCCTGTACGGTTACTTCCTCCCACTGATATTCAACGACATATTCAGCAAGGATAGCCTTAACAGGCTGTACCGGTTCGCCAACAGCAAGGACGGAGAGTATGTCACAGTATCCTCCCGGGAGGAGTTCAAGGACCTTGAAAAGGGCCAGCCCCTGGTGGTCAGGTTCACCAGGAGCAACTGCCACCCGTCCTACAACGAGCAGCTTAACGTCATCGAGGTGCCGATAATGCCGTTCCTGGCGCACGCCCAGTACAGCCTGGTTTACGGAAAGACCCGGGAGAAGCCCCTGTATCTGAAGGTGGCCATGCCGTTCGAGGAGATGTGCAGGCAGCTGGCGAAGGCATGGCGGGAGAACACTCCAGGTACTTACGACACCACCTGCCTGCGGGATACCATCCTGCACGAGTTCACCCATTGGTACGACTTCCGGCTGAAAAGGAAGACTATAATCAACCCCGACCGGAAGAAACCGGCATACCCAGACAGCGCCGAGGGCGAATATTCCGCCTGGAAGGACGAGAACTTCCCCAGGTACGTCAGCTCCCGGTTCTCCGGGGACGATGCCGACCTGCTCCAGGTTCCCGACTGGGTCAACCCGGACGTCATGTGGAAGGTCAAGAGGATTCGCCGGCAGATTGCCGAGAACATATCCCGGAAGAACCGGGGTCTTGCCGAAATCCCCCTCTCCGAGGAGGACGACGCCTACATCGACTGGTTCCGCAAGATGAGCAACCGGCACAAGGCGAAGGGATACCATGCGAACACGGCCGAGCTTTCCGCAAGGATTGTCGAGCAGGTTCCCTGGCTCATCGAACTGAAGGACAAGGCGGACGCCAAGGGTGAGAAGATACCGGTCCACCCGACGCTCGAGCAGATGCTTGACCGGATATTCGACATCCACCCGGACGGACCCGGGTTCATGCACGACAAGCACGAACTTACGAAGACCCTGGTGCTCCCCGGTGCCTACCGGAGTGCAGCCCGGAGGTGCTTCAAGCTCATAAACGCGGCCAACGAGGCTATCTTCGCGGTCAACTATGGCTACCGGGAGAAGGTAGGGCAGATGCTGGGCGCACTGCAGCGCGAGGCAGGCCCGCAGCATGCCGACATGAAGTTCTAGCCGCAGCGGGCTTTCGTGCCATCATATGTAACTGTAGTATCAGGGCATTTCATCAGCAACAGTGAATTATTGCTATTATCAGTAATGGCAGTGTCCCCGTAATCGTAGATGATAAAATTGGTGCACCGATTAAGCATATGATGAATGTATTTGCTAGAAACAACATCATCTATCACATCGTGCACAGTACAGTCATCATAACTTGCGGTATCGGTTATTCTACCATGTATAGGGAAAAATGGCATGCTTAGTGCTTGTCCAACATACTTGAACCCTATATTTACCGAATCTTTTGAGATGTTAACCGAGGCTATCTGATATGTATATTTACATGTAGTACCTGTGCACCAAAATACTTTATAGCCATGAAACGCCCCTGCATACAGTGGGCATGACAGCGAGAGTATGCTTATAACACTAATTATCTTATTTTTGATATGGTTTAAATACTTGCACATATAGTTCTCCATATCATATAACTGGTTGCACTACATAAATATAGCAAAAATTGTAGCACATGACTATTCATGCATTATTTTTTGCTATATTTGTTGGTATGAAGACCAAAGAAGAACTCATAGCTGGTATAATTGATGCCATCAAAAATGCTCCTTTGCTGGATGACCCGACCGAAATCGACTCAACCGAGCTGATTGACATGTGCTTCCAGGGAAACTTCTGCAACCGCATAAAGACGGTTATTGACCGTATTTCACCTGAAGGACCAGATAAAATCCTTGAATACTGCCGGTCCAGAGGAGCCGAATTCCACGATATGCAATCGAGACATACCGATGATATTCGACAGTTCAAGAATGCCTTCGTATCAAACAAGGCAGTAAACAATGTACCGCTATACCCATGTAATGTACATGTCACATCAGAACAACCGCTTAGATTCGGCATCAGGCTATCCGGGTTTGATACTGATATGATACTGAATGGAGTTACGGTCGAGAAACTGAAAGAACTGCTGGCCAGCATACCCGGCCTTGACATGGTTGCCGATGACTATCCAGTCAATGACATCAGGTGTCCCGTATGTGGTTCGAACTGGCAGCTCTTTGGAGATAATCCCATAGTGCACTGTGCAAAATGCAACTCCCACTGGGTACTATATACACGTCGTCTGCTAGGGTGTTCGGGATTCATGGACCCGGTAAGCCTAGCGCACGGAAAGGGCCACGCGATGCAGAAGGCCTATCTTAAGAACACCGGATACGAGCTGAAGAACCCGACTTCGATAGAACGAATCAAAAGAGTTATCCACAAAATTCCCGGCGACAAGGTGGTAAAGCTTGTAGGCACAACCGGGAAGTATGCCGGGTGGCACATGACCTTCATTGTGAACGCAGGTTCTATCGCGAACGAGCCACACTTCGACGAATGTGTTGACCAAACTCTGGTGTCGTGTAACTATAGTGGGGACCGGTATATCGGAAATGCATGTTCCGAATGTATGAGTATCGTGATACGGACACCAAAATGTACCGATGCTGACCTTGAAGAGTTATCGGCAGTCGCCGGTACGAAATACCAGGTACCTTGTGATACTTACAATATCAGTATGGTGGCAGGTAGACTGGTTGCGCTAGATGTAGAAACCTTGGCGAACTCGTATAGGAAGGACGAGGTACCCGGTGACCACTACGCTGACCTGGCAAGACTGTGCCCGTGGTTCAACGATGACCCACAGGCAATTGGCGGAGAATCACATGAAACGTCAGGTATCACGATATTTACCGGTTATAATAGGAAAATTGTCAACTAGGAACTACAATGGAAAACAATTCTACCGAAAGAAGACCCACGCTGGGAGAGTCGATGAAGGCCCTCGAGTACCCGTTCACCCACGGGAACGTAGACTTCAGCGACAACAAGACCGTATTCGGCGAGGTCGCCATACCGGAAGGCTCCTGGTGCATCATCAGGGTCGACGGGAGGGCGTTCCACACGTACACCCGCCCGTTCAAGAAGGACGGCCCGTTCTCAGCCAAGATAATAGCGGCAATGAACTCCGCCGCCGAAGCGCTGCTCAACGAGTTCAAGCCCGAGCTGGTCTACTGGCAGTCCGACGAGATTACCCTGGTAATCCCCCCGGAACGAATCCCGTTCTCCGGAAAGACCCACAAGCTGAACTCCATCGCGGCCTCGGTAGCCACCGCGGCATTCAACCGGGAGATGGTCCTGGTAGATGTGCCCGACGCTATCTTCGACGCCCGTGCGTTCGCCGGCGACCGAGAGGACTGTGCCCTGTGCATCATGTGGCGCCAGCGGGACTGCATAAAGAACTCCGTATCGGCTGCAGCCCAGTCCGTCTACAGCCACAAGCAGCTCGAGGGCAAGAATACCGAAGACAAGATTTCCATGATGGCCGAGAAGGGTCTCGACTGGCATGCATACACCTACGGCATCAAGTACGGCACCTTCATCAGGAAGGTAAACGTCGAGATTCCCGTGGACGAGCTGACGTCCGAAATCCCGGAGAAGGAACTGGAGAGAATACGCGCAAACGGCGGTACGGTCACCCGTTCCCAGCTGGATTTCCCAAAGTATCCGGTACTTACCACCGTGGCCAACCTCGAGGGCATGCTCTTCGACGGTGAAGAACCCATTGCAAAGGAACAAACACATGAAGAAACCGACGTTTAAGGAAGTGCTCGAACTCATTTCCAACGCTGTCAAGATTCTCGTTGCTGTCGACGCAGCAATCAAGATTTACCGATTCTTCCGTCCGAAGAAGTGCACCTGCGACTGCAAGTGCAAGAAGGCCTTGATGGAGTAAGGTATGCCCAAGGAACTGTCCTGCGGCTTCATACTATTCGACCTCTACTCGGGGAACGTACTCGGGTGCCACCCGGCGAACGGCCGGAAGGGACCCGAGATGGCCTTCGACATACCCAAGGGACACCTGGAAGCGGGCGAGACGCCACTGCAGGCTGCCACCCGGGAGCTCCGGGAGGAGACCGGCATCGTATTGCCGGAAGGGACGTATATCCACGAGATTGGACATGTTCCCTACCAGACCAAGAAGTCACTGCACCTGTTCTCCGCGGCAATCCCGGGGCTTGCCGAGATGGTGACCGGTGACCGCCTGAAGTGCTCCACGGACTTCACCGACCACTTCGGGAACGTGAAGCCGGAGGTCGACTCGTACACCCTGACCGGGTTCCACGAGTGGTTCTTCAAGAACATGCAGAAGCATGTCAGGGACGAGATGGACAGGGCTCTGCCCCCAGAGCCGATGGTGGTAATCACCGGCTATACCGAGGCAGGGAACAAGTTCCGGACTGCAACCGTGATGCCGTACATTACAATCCAGAAGCTGCTGGACGACATCGAGTATGCCTCCGACCGGAACCTGCACCCGAACGGGTTCTCCTTTGACTTCATGGGTGCATCTTTCGACTCGGAGGACGTTATCTTCGCCATAAGGAACCCGTGGAAGGTGGATGTGGAGGGTATCTGCACATCTGAGCACCAGTTCCCATTCGAGGAGTGGCGGGAGATTTTGTTAGACGAGACAGGAGAAAACGAATGAGATTGCCGACAAAGCAAGAGCTTGACAAGCGCTTCGCCTTCGACGAGGGCGAACTGTTCCGTACAATCCGTGTGGACACCCTCCCGGTGACAATCGATAAGATGAATGACGTTTCCGGCTCAAGGTGTTCGATAATCGCCGGTGGACATCTGATTGCCGAGTACTTCATCCACAATGAAACCAAGCTATGCTACCTGATTGAGCTCTGCAGGCTGGAACTGTGCAAGACCGGCGTAACCAGCAGGCAGATACTGGACTTTGACTGGGATGACCTTGAAGCGATGATAATCCCGGGAAAGGCCAGCAATGCATGTCTTGCCAAGCTGGAAAAGCGCATGCAGGAGGGCATCCATGCGTTCAACCTGACTGTTGCTGCCTCGGTGGCTGCCCCGACGTTCTGCAACGCGTATGCGACCGGATTCAAGTATCCGAAAAAGCCGACACCTATAGACTTCAGGGCATGGCACCTTATCCGGGCGGCCGCATCGGGCAACTTCGGCATGGCCTGTCTCAACGTGTTCAAGATGACTACATCAACGCAGCAGAACAAGCCCATATATCTCGTGAGCTGGAACGACCGTATCACCAAGAACGACAGCATGCGGTTCACGGACCGGCAGGAAGCCTTCCGGAAGGCCTGGGCCATGCGCCGGGAGCCTACGGTGAACGACGTATCCGTAGACATGATAACCGAGATTGCTGAACCGATAAGAGAATCGGAATGGAACCCCATGTATGATATCCTTAAGGAGAAAAAATGGAGATAATGCTTAACGGACAGCTCGTATCATGCTCCCCCAAGGAGTATAAGGAGCTTATGGACATGGGTCTCATCCCGGGGCAGCCGGCAGGTACCAGTGCAGCTCCCGTGGCGGACTGGCATGAGGAACTGCGCCAGATTATAGAGAAGTATCCCAAGATTGCACCGGAGAAACCCAAGTTTGGCTCTATCGCGGTCACACCGATGTACGGATGCGCTGTTCCTGCCGAGGAGGCCAAGAAGCCAGTATATGCAATAAACCTTGCCGACAGTAAGCCTATCGCATATCTAAGGAAAGGGGCATTCGATTTATTAGAAGAGGGCACTGCCCTGAATAGGGCGGCCACCCCGCGGGTTACTACTGAACTGTGCGCTGCCCTGCTCTTCACGTCGAAAGATGCGGCCAGCAAGTTCTGTGACAAATGGAACGACTGCAAGAGCCACGCGGATTCACAGGTAAAGTTCTGCGAGGTGGAAATTCCGCCGAATGCAACCCTCACATTCCGCGGGCAAGGGCGGGTGGAGATTTCCGACTTCGACATGGAGTCCCTTTCCCTTACCGGGAAAGTCAAGCAGGATTCCGAGCTAAAGGTAGAGCCGACAGTGACGGTATACCTGTTGAGATTCAACGATTCCGACGAACCGACCTACCTAAGCAAGGAAGCATACGGCAAGATGTTCAACGGAGGTGGCTTTATCAAGACAACGTTCTTGTACGATGCGCTCGTGTTCAATGATAGGGAACGTGCGGACAAGTTCGCCGAGGACTATAACGTACGCTGTGTCAGGCCGATGCTTACTGTAGTCTCCATGGAGCTACCGGCATCTTACGTAGTGGAGACCCCCGACTGATGCGCCGCCCGTCAAAACCGACTTACGAATGCATCGGCGACCTAGAGGAGGCCGCCGACCTGGGCGAGTTCTACAACGGAATCTACTACCGCGACCAGTATATCAAGAAACTGGAAAGATACGCTAATTTTCTTGAAAAGGAACTGAAACATGCAAAAGACAATTAAACCTACAAAGGGACCCTACCGCCGGTATACCCGGGAGGATTGCGAGAGGATTGCCAGGAAGTACAGGACACTCAAGGCGTTTCGCGAGAACGATAAGCCGGTCATGATGAAGGCATGGCGCGAAGGATGGCTCGACGACTACACCTGGCTCTCCCGGAGCCACCTCCCGAGAAATACCTGGACCGAACGCGCATGCCGTGCCGAGGCGAAGAAGTATTCCTCCCTGGCGGAATTCCGCAAGGCGTCCCTCCCGGCGTACGCCACCGCGCAGAAGAACGGCTGGCTCAAGGAATACAAGTGGCTGGAACGCAGGCACGTCAAGGCGTTCACCCTCAAGGAATGCACCAGGATTGCACTCAAGTACACCACACTGAGGCAGTTCCGCTTCGACAACTGGACGGCATACGCCGCTGCATCCAGGAACGGGTGGCTCAAGAACTTTACCTGGCTGGAACGGTACGTGTCCCGCAAGAGGAAGATTAAGAGGAAGAAATGATAAATTCCCTGATGATTTACAACCGGATGCGGGGTGACCCGGCATTCAAGAAATGGTCATACGAAGATATGATAATGAACTTGTATTATTACCTGTGTGTAGTGGACAAGCAGTATTATGCCAACCTAGCAACCCTTGATGCCATCGTAACGGACATCAAGAAGGCATTCGGTATCATAAGGGACTGAAAATGATAGATGATTCCCTGTGCCCGGTTGACTGGCAGGCCTACATGGACAGTGTCGACCAAGCAATAGCCATGATTTCCAACCTGGACAAGGTTCCCGAGGCAACCCGGGACGAGATAATTGCCCTGCTCGAGGTAGACCGGGTCTCCGGATATACCGACCCGAAGGTGGAGACCTGGGAGGACTCGCGGTACTATGCCGAGCTGATTGTTCCCGATTCCGCTTCAGTACCCGAGGCTGACCGGCTGTACCGGGTAATCGAGGAACTTTCCTGCGGAAATTCCTTATAGTTAGTGCACATATGTGCATCAGTTAGCCTCCCGGTACTCCCCGGGAGGTTTCTTTTTTGCTATATTTGTGATAGAAATTAACAAAGGAACAAAAATATGGAATTGAAAGTATGCTCAATATGTGGCTTCCCGCTGAAGCACTTCTGGCGGAATGCCGACCCAATCAAGAACGACATCTGTTGCGACCGTTGCTTCACCATGAAAGTGATTCCTGCCCGCGAGGAGAAGATTCGCGCGTGGAACTCCGAGGAGAAGCTCCGGGAGACACTGGTGGAGAACAAGGGGAAGGTCGAACAGGTGGACACCGGTTGCCCCACCGGAAAGATACGGTACAAGTCGAAGGTGGATGCCGAGTTCGCCCTGTACAAGTGCGGCGTCAAGCAGTCGGGCAACCGGCACGAGAAGGCGGTGTATTTCTGCCAGCAGTGCCAGTCGTTCCACCTCACGAGCCACGACCTGCTCCCGTCCTGGAAGGACAGGAACAGGCCGCTAAACTGCTCGAATCCCGGCCCGGCGAAATACGTACCGGTATCCCGCGAAGTTGAATGGTAATTTGCTATATTTGTAACAGAACAATAGAGGTAAATATGGACAATAACGACATCTGGTCCGGCGGTTCCATCCGCAAGGCAACCGACGGCAAGAAGTACGACGAGTGGGCAGTAAAGTACATGATTAACTCCGGGAAGTTCGCCCGGGAGGATTCCGGACTCATCGACATCATGAAGATAGTCGGGCTTGTGCTCGGCATAATCGCGGTAATCTACTTCTCGGTATGCGGCCCGGCCATGTGGCACAACTCGCTGGTCGTATGTTCCGGTGGCAGCTGCACCACCTATACGGACTGGAAGGTACTCGGCGAGGACACCAAGACCGGCGTATTGGAGGTATGGGCCGGTGGACGCCTTCAGAGACTTTCCAACGGCACCTGGCACTACGAATAGGAGGACAATATGGCAGAAGAACAGAAGCACTGGACCCAGGAAGACATCGACCGGATGGAGGAGCAGGTCAGTGAACTTCAACACCAGATTTGCCAGGCTAAGGCAAGTATCCGCTGTGAAAAAGTAGGATACCTTGACGAATATTACAAGCGGGAACTTACCGGGAAGGTCATCATGACTGAACACCCCTGGAATGACGGCTGTAGCGAATACATGTTCATTACCTATGTCAATGTAGACATGGACTGGTCGTATGAACGTAGCATTCACCTCGGCGGAATATCGCTTAGGGTTAAATGCAACGAAATAGGGGACGATTCGTCAGGAATCACTATCAGACTGGATGACGACGGCAGGCCGCGCAGGGTACTGTTCGGGGCAGACGAGGAACCAGACGAAGGCGAGCCTGTATACTACCGCATCGTCGACCCTGACGAGCTGGCCAAGGCGAAGGGCTCCGTCAGGAAGCAGATTGAGCGTGCGCTCGAACTGCGCAACAAGGCGCATGCCGAACTGGGCAACAAGGCCGTAGAGAAGTTCCTAAGGGACTTCCGGAAGGAACGCAAGGAACTCGAGGAAAGGACCGCAGCCTCCCGGGAGGCACCGGGAGACGATGAAACGGTTACCATCCCATAAGGAATGAGTATGACAATCGGGCAATTCAACCAATATCTCAGGGAGCTGACCGCTAGCCATCCGGACTGGCACTACCGTCTCGATATACGTAACAGTGACCGGGAGGTGCTGGTAAGAATCGAGAACGCTGACGACTTTGAACTCGGCGTCATAACAATGGAAGCATTCATGGAAGAATATGACGGTCGGCTCGAGCTCACAGTCAATTATCTATGCCACTACGGGGATTCCAGTCTATCGCTCGCTGAGAGGGACGCAATCGAGACATTGGCGAAAGAACTGGAAAACGATTCGCACTAGGACTTAAGGAATTATCATGAAAAAGAAAAAATACGAGAAACCCGAAATTAAGACCCTGGAAATGGAGACCGAAGAACTGCTGGCGCATTCAGGCCACGGCAATTCAAACCACGGCCACGAGACCGCTTGCGAACACGGGGCACACGCATGGTTCTGTGACGAAGATGATGGAGATGACTAATATGATTGAATATAAAGGCAAAAAGTACGAAGAGTTCCATTCGGACAAGCCGGTAGTGTTTGAGGAGCCGGTTAAGGCCATCTTGTGGAACGACAAGGAGTGCAATATCACGGAGGGCAAACTGCTAGCGTTTCTTCCTACTAGGGGACATCCGGCTATTGCTAAATGGCATTCCTGGAGTCACTGTGCGCTCGTTACGCCATCGCGTCGCGCAACAAAGCGTGAACTGTCTATGTGGCTTGCCAAGGGGAACGGAGAAGTGTGCCGTAAAGGTTGTAATTCTGCGAGTCCGTGCTATGCATACGATCCGAGGGAAAGCAATGAGAAGGTGCCAGACCAAGTGCTGATACGTAAATGGCACGAGGAAGAATGGCAAGACCCGACAACTGATTACATGGGACTTGACGAATGACACTCAATCAATTCAATGCATACCTTTCCGCATTAAAAACCGAGCATCCGGAATGGCACTATAGCCTGGATATCCGGAACAGAGACAACGAGGTACTCGTCCGTATCGAGAACGCCGACGATTACGAGCTTGCCGTAATTACCATGGAGACCTTCATGGAAGAATATGGTGGAAAACTCGAACTCACCGTGGACTATGTCTACATTTACCGGAGCAAAAGTCTCAGTATCGAGGAAAATAAACTTATCGACTCGATTGTCGAGTCCCTGAAGAACGATTCGCACTAGGAGATTAGAGAATGACAAGAACAGTTGAATTATCCGTTACCGTATCGTATACGCCTACCGTCCTGAAGAATACATTGGACGACCACGGTCGTGTTGTCGACCAAGAAAACGTCGAGCCTTCCGCCGATGAACTGGACATGATGGACAAGGCAATCAAGGATGCCATCTCCAGTGGACTTGAAAACCTCCTGGATGATGCCATCGATTACCCGGGCAAGAAGAATTTCCTGCTGGCGCATATGGACGGTCACTACGATATCGCTATCAAGGAAGCCAAATAACCATATGGCCAGTCCCGATGCCATAGACTGGAAGGAAGTCCGCCGGAGAATCGCGGAGACTCCCGTCATCGTCCCTCCCGGTCCATCCCGGAAATCTATCGAGAGGCGCCGTAGGCGCGACCGGGAGCGCTGGAGCAAGTACTACCACGAGAATCCCGAGCACTGCCATGCCAGGCAGAAGGAATGGGAACTGGCAAATCAGGACAAGGTGAAGGCGAAGCGCCAAAGATGCTACGAGAAACTGAAACAGGACCCGGTACGTCTCGAGCGGAAACGCCAGAGGAACCGGGAGTACAAGGCAAGGAAACGGCTTGAAAAACAGACCGCCCAAGCGGCATAGGTAAAATATGACAATCGATTTCAACGACATGTCCGATGACCGCTACTGGAACCAGGAGCCTATCCTGCTATTGATAGGAAATACAGTCCACGAGGCACAGTTCGAGAACAGCCGCGGATGGTTCTATCTGCACAACAACATGCACCTGAACGATGCCGGGGAGTACGAGGAGCTCCCGGAGCATATCGACGAGTATGACGAGCGGCTGCGCGGGTGGGCGTTTGCCAGGCAGGTATAAACTGCCGAATATGAATACGTCGTCGTTCAAGAAGATACTCGTTTCTGCCGGTATCACCGGCCCTATCCTGGAAGCAGTTACCGGTGCCCACAAGGCACTCTTCGAAGGGCTCAACCCGCAACAGAAGACAAGGAGATTACTCCGCAGTCTCCTCCCGGAGCCACCGGGAGGCTGGGACTCGCCGGCAATAAACGCCGATGACGGCTCCGAGCACGTATCAACCGGCGGAAACGTCCTGACCTGGATACAGGCGCTGGAATCCCACATCAGGAACGCCCTCCTGCACACCCGAGGAATGAACGACAAGTTCGAGCCTGGCCTGGCAAGAATCTACTACCAGGAACTGAAGGGCTGGCCGGATATGATAAGGAACTATATCGGCGACTACCGGGATGAACACAAGGACGAACTCAAGCAGATGAAGTCTATACTCGGACTGATTTCAGGATATCATTCCGAGGAATATGACGGCGACCTCAACGGAATGTCCTTCGAGGACCTCAAGAAGCAATTCGCCCGGGAGGCGAGCGAGTCGAACCAGGTGGCCGAGGTCGAGGACACAGGGCATACCAACTACCGGATAGAATACATTCCATCATTTATGGTAGCACAGGACTACGCCAAGTACATGCCGAATGGTAGGGAGCAGTGGTGCATAACCACCGACAGGCGATACTGGAGGGACTATACCAGTAACGGCACGAACACCGTGTACTTCCTCATGGCACCCGGGTTCGAGAATGTGCCGCACGAGGCTACTGAGGGTTGCCCAAAGGACAAGTACGGGCTGTCCCTAATCGGCCTGATGGTAAGCCCGGCTGGCGACCTTACCTCATGCTGCGTCAGGTGGAACCACGCACACGGCGGAAGCGACATGGAGCTCGACGAGCAGGAACTGGGAGAGTTGCTGGGACGCCCGCTGAGAGTGCTGTGTCCGCCCCGGGAGGACGAGAACGAGGACTCGGAAATCAACTTTGACTTCATCAAGGGCAAACTGAAGGCCGGGGTAAAACCGGAAGAACTTTACCAGAAACTCGGGTTCACCGATTCCAGCGAGATATATCCAGGCCTGCTGTGCCTAAAGAGCAACGGTTGTGGATACCTGATAGTGGATGCGGCTACGAAAATGCCGGCAATCCAGCTCCTGTTCAGGTGGTTTGACCAGGTTAATGGAGACAGCAATATTCCTATATACTGTGGCGACTGCTATTATGAATATGATTCGGACCGGGAGGATGACCTCTATGAACACTATATGGTCAATCTCGAGCGTCGTGAAGCATATATGCTAGCGGATGATGATGAATATACCCTGCATAGGAATACCTCCCTCCATACTACGCATTGGCCGGGAATATACGAGTTCAGTTATGATACCTATGACTATGACCATGAGATATTCGGTGACGGTGATGAACTGACACTCAATCGATTAGTTGGTATGGATGGGCGAAGGATTACTAGAGACCATCTTGACATTACCATGTTTGGGGACGATATCATAATTGGCGATGGCGACGAACTGCGCGAGAATGATAATATCAAGGCACTTGCCGTATATGGTTCAGATGGAATGGGACGGATTGTCGACATTATACGCCAGGAAGAAGCAACGGCAGCCGTATATATCGAAGGGGAAGATGGCATAGACCGGGTAGCCGTATATGACTCAGACACACTATACGTGTTTAATCAGGACGGTACGCGGTTCAGTAAGGACTGTAGTTCTGCGGATTTCGTAAAGTTTAACTGGTGCGAACATCATATGGTCATATATTCCGAGGATGATGACGATACAGACGTATTGCTCGACCTGGAGTCGATGAAGCCACTGCTCAAGGCCGACTGTATTTATGGCAATGGCGAGGTCTACATGACCGACCCGGATACCGGGGACGAATACTATAGCCTGTTTGGACCGGATATGAAGCTTCTTGATGAAAAGTACGAAAGCATTGACCACAATGCTGGCTTGTTCATATGCAAGAAAGAAGGACAGGGGACTAATTATTTCGACGTATTCGACGACGCTACCCTGGAACCCAAGTATCCTAGAATTGCGAGCGGCAGTAGTATCGAGCCGATATCGAAGCAACTATATTTCACCAAGGCGCTTGATGGCGACAAGTGCATCCGTAATGTAAACGGCGAGGTAGTAGAGCATCTCGTTATCGGTAGATATTCATATAACTCCGATTTTGGAATACTCACCAAAAAATCCATGGACTATGGTATCGAAGAGTCAATCATAATCTTAAACGGGATTACCGGAAAGCCTTGGTGTGAACCACTTTCCAATATAGACCAGATTATTTCATATAAAACCACTGAAACACCCAGGATACCGCTTGATATCGAACGGGAATTGCACCAGGCCTATTCACAACAGCAGATATACAAGTCCACCGCATATACAACGGTATCTATACTTACCAGGAAAAGTGATGGCAAATCCAGGATAGCATACTCACTAGGAACTGCCTGGATGATGGGCGACATGGACTGGACTGATATGAGTGGGCACGAATTTATAACGGTTGAGACTAATCGTAGTTGGCACCCACGAATAACTTCCCCTCTATTGGCATTCAATGGTAAGGTGTTTGACACGAGCGCCAACAAGCTGCTGGAAATGGACCATGATATGGCAACCACCCTATTCACATCATTCATCGAGCGAAAAAACCTTCGCTACATGGATGACCGGTATATCTCCCTTACATGCGCTGAGAAACCGCTTGAGTGGATTCATACTCCAGACGAGCATAAATAGAATTGGTTCTACACCCGCCTGACATCCACTATGTTCTCCAGCTTATTGCTGGCTTCCTTGATGTCCCTGGCCATTACCTTGACCTCCTCCTTCACGGGGTCGCTTCCCTTAATCTTCCGGTCCTGCATCTCTGCCCAGGTGAGGTAGCGGGTCACCATGAAGGGTATTTCAGACCGGTCGTCCTGGAACATCTTGGCTACCGAGTCGAACTTCTTCTTGGAAATCTCCTTGAACTGGATATGGCGCATGTTGTTGTAGTCCATCTGGACGCTGAACTTGTTGCCGAATACGTCGGTACATGACATCTCTATGTATCCAAGTCCGTACATCTCGTTCACTGCACGAAACCCGTCCACGCGCAGGTACATCTTCTGTGTACGGTAGTACGGCTCGCCCTGGTTGGTATAGGACTTTTCACCATAGCGCGGCGCATAGACGGACTCCGGCTTCTGCAGGTATATGCAGTTGCCATACTTGACTCCGCTCACCTGCTTGTCGATGAAGGCTATATATCTCTTGGAGTATTTCTCGAAGAACTTGTTCACGAACCTGTCACGGTCGGACAGGTCGTGTTCGCCGTGCAAAGCAAACTTCTTGTACTTCTTGTTGATGCACTCATTATGCTCGGTGAACACCTTCCAGATGCGCTCAACGGTTTTCTGGGATAGCATGTCGTATTTCATATACTACTCCCGATGCATCCGATGTAGTCGATGATAATGGGTCTCTTGGCAAGTTCGGCCAGTTCTTCCGGTGACAGCCCGGTGCCTCCACGGGGCGGCTGGGCGGCCGTAACGACAACGCACGAATGTTTTCTGGCAAAATCGCGCATTTCCGCGAATTTCCTATGTAGTTCTGTATAATCCATATTAGTTTTCCTCCTTATGAGGTTCCCTCCGGTGCGCATCGCGTTCGTTCACTATGGAGAAGTCCACACCGTTTTGCTTGCACAGGGCCTCGAAGTCGGCTATCTTCTGGTTCAGGTAGTACTCCTCCATGCCGGCCTTGAGGGACTCCCGGTCGCACTTCTGGGTGAGTTCCATCAGCTGCTTCTGGTACTTGCCGCAGAGCGCCTTCAGTTTGTCTATATTGTCGGGTATCTTTATTGCCATATACCACAAATATAGCAAAAAAGTGGCCTAGTGCGGCCACTTGACTTCCTTTGCGGCTTCCTCTATCCACCATGGTACATATATGGCCATGGTAGGCGTCCGGCATGACTCGCACAGCTGACCGCCGTAGTCGTCCGGTTCCATGTCGGCGGTTTCCTCGTCGAACTCCCGGTGGCACCGGGAGCACGTCACCTTCTTATGGGGGCCGAGTAGGTATGAATAGATATCCGAATACATGTTATTTCCTGTTCCTTATCCTGTACTTCTCCCGCTTGGCATCCTGGGATACTGCCTTGAAGATTTTCTGTATTTCAGGGGTAAGAAACAGGGTTCCGATGGACGGCATGTGGTCCAGCTTGCCCTTGCTGTCCACATCGATGCGCTCTCCCCGGAACTGCATGCTGTATCCCGTAAGCTTCTTTGCCTTCACCTGTCTCAGCACGGACAGCAGAGCCTCGGAGTTCCGGGCGACACCCACCAGTTCGTCGTCCCGGTAGATGCTGACTGGTTCAAGCGCGTTGTTGTCTACGATTACCTCGCCGGAAGGGGACTGCAGGTACTCGTCGATAATCTTCACGGCCGCAGATGAATTCAGGGCGGATTCCGCCCGTTCTATTATCGATGCCAGTGTATGGATTTGATTCTTCAGGTCTATTCCTTGCACGGCAACCTTGCAAAGACTGGATTGAATTTGCTTGAGACTATCCACTTGCCACCGGTAGTCTACCAGGGCATGGGCTATGGTTTGCTTATCCTTGTTCATGGTAGGTTCTCCTTATCTCTTAGACGGTTGATTACGAACACCGCGGTCACTATGATGGCTAGCGATTGCACGACTATCCCGCTGAATTGTATCGGGTCCAGGTCTCCCTGGTGCGTGATTACGTGCTGGGCGGCGAACACGAGCGAGCCCGTGCATAACGCAATGAATGCCAGTGCGCCAAGAATCAGGTATATCCTTGTTTCATTCTTCATTATCAATCTCGTCCTTCTCGGTCTTGATTACCTGCTTCTGTTTGTACCTGTCCAGTGCATGATGGTAGTCCCTCTTGCTGAACAGGTAGCCGAAACTGCGCCTGCCTGTCTTCGCCCAGTAGAAGAATCCGTACAGGAAATGCTTTGCCATAGTTACTCCTTGGAACGCAGATAGATGTTGTTGTCCTTTGTGACAGGCTGAGCGCCACAATAGAGGTCCTTGCCGAACTTTACCATGAAATCCCACAACTGCATCTTGACCAGCTGCACAGGCTTTCCGTCTACCAGGTAGTCGTGCACGTGGTACCTGATGAAGTCGGCTAGCACCTGTCTATCGTCGCCTAACGCCTCGAGCGTCCCCTTGGTCAGTTCGAAGTAGATGGTCTCGTTCAGGTTGACTGTCTTTAGGTTGAGTTCTGCCATGTCTAATCTCCTGTCGCGCACTTCTCGACTATGATGTCGTTGATGCTGTCACCCAGGGACTCACCGGCAGCTGCCATGTTGGCAGCCGCCTTTAGTCCGTATACCAGGTTCTTCCCGAGCAGGCTCCCCCTGTGCATCGACTGCCACTGCTTGATTTTCTGGCGGACTCCGGTTAGGTAGACGACCAGTTCGCCCTCGGTAACGTCCGGGGGCAGATAGCCTGCGTTGATTTTCTGTTCGTTCATGTTTTGCTCCTTGTCTAGTCTACCGGCATGAGAAAGCGGTCATCAACCACGACTTTCTTCTGCTCGGCATCGTGTTTCTTTTTCTCGCGCTCGATATGCTGGAGATGGTCCCGCATGTCCCTCTTTCGGTAGAAGCTGCGCATGAACTCGGCACCCTCGCGGAAGCCAAGTTCGTACCCGCGCTGGAAGCCGGCCATCTCGTTGGTGTCGCGGAACTTCTGGGTGTCCATCTCCTTGAGAGCCAACCGTTCGGCGGCCGCGTCGATTACCGGGGTATCCGGGGAACAGTCGGAATAGTTTAGCATGCTCATAACTTTAACCTTAGGTGCTGTTTTCGTATACTGCAAATATAGCAATATATCAGATGGTAGCGATTTCCTTCGGATATGTGCCTATACATAAATCTACCAGTACAAGTGCAATACCCCGGTCGTCGTCCGTATACTGCATAAGGTACAGGTCTCCCTCAAACTCAAGAGTATCCGGGTTGATTCCAGGCATATTACTGGCCCACTTCAGGGAATGCACAAGGCATTCCTCTCCGTCCGGGATTGGTTCACCGGGAGTCAGCAAGTCGAAGTGTATTGCAACGTCCCTTATGTCTGCCTCGGACAGGCAGAACGGCTCATGGAAATGCATACGGCAGTCCCTAATCCACGAGAAGTCGTGGTTGGGAAAGTAGGCGCGGACGCATGTCTTGAAGTGTTCGAAGTTCATTTTCCCCAAATATAGCAAATTTGGGGCTACTGCTGGGGAACCGCCCACAAAGGATTCAATGCCAGGTTTCCGTCTTTAAACCGAGTTTCCAGTGCCGGTATTACACGCTCATCAACGAATTTGCGCCAGTTGGCCATACACCCTTCCGACAGGTGGCATCCCCACATGTCATAGGGGTCATCCTCGAACGCCGGGCATTCGTCCTGTGGAATGCCGCATGTACGGCATAGCGCTATGTACATGTTACCCTCGCTAGCGCTCGGGTGTAAGCTGTTGGGGTTAATCCATAGCATGTCCCTGCATGCATATACCCAGTCCCGTGCTGTGGCAAAATCCGTGGAAACATAATTTCCGTCACTGTCCACATACTTGGATTCCTTTATTGCGTACGGCATGAACTTGAGCTCATAAACCCTATATCGCCTTGGGTTGAACGCGTCGCACACACCCGGTGCCGAGAGTATGCTCAGGAAGGACATGCAGTTCGTGTTATCGTTGCCACTTGCTCGGCATTCGTCCCAATATTTCTTGTGGACGGTCAAGGTATCCCTTTCCAGACACCGGTACAGTTCCTCGTCGCTAACGTTCATAGGATTCCCTCTTTAAGGTCGATTTCTATATCAACAAATATAGCAAATGGGGCTACCGGCGAAAATCCTATATCCTGCAATAGGAGTTAACGAAGTCCCTTATCGCACTTACCGTATCTGAACCGGTGTCGAACGAGGCGTGGACGGTGTCTTCCTTGTCCCCGGTGTACTTGGTATAACTCACGCTCCATTCCGTTGGTCCCCCGAGGTCGTACCCGAGTGCTGTCTCGATAATACGCAGAGATTCCTTCAGTACATTCCTGTATTGCATTACACCGTATCTCTCCTTGCAGTAGATTTCTATCGTGGCCGTATCTCCAATGAAGGTCACCGAGAAAGAGCACGGGGTGCCTTCGCAGGTGCGTTCAGCCTGCCGTATACGGCGAATCTGCTCCATGAAGTTGTCTGCCGCGATGGCGACCAGGGAATGCTTGGCATCGGCTTCGGTAGCGGCGATTGCCTCCAGCGAGTCCAGCATCGTCCTGTACTCATGGATTGCCTTGTCCTTCACCTCGGCAAGCTGCTCCGGGCTGGTAGGAGTGGGGTATACTTTCAGGTTGCCGTCGTCGAACTTGACCTCGAAACTTAGTCCGCCGTCTAGCGTTATCCTCATGTGGCGCTCCTTTGCTTATGCGCTATATGGGCAAATATAGCAAATTACAGGGGGAGTACCGGGGTGGCACCGGGAGGTATATAAACTCCCGGATATGCAAGGGACAACAGGCAAAATTCTAGTTTCGATGACATCCTACCCAGGTCGTATCAAGAATGTGGGTATGTCAATCTTCCTCCTTCTCTCACAGCAGACTCTTCCTCCGGACGAGATTCACCTGTGGTTGGCAATTCCGCAGTTCCCAAACAAGGAAGCTGACCTACCGGCTGACCTGCAGAAGATTGCTAAGCACCCTAAGGTGAAACTGCATTGGCTCCCGGAGAATACCTATGTGCACAAGAGGCACGAGATATTCAAGACGTCAGCACCGGAAGACTGCGTGTTCCTCATCGATGACGACGTGAAGTATGCAGATAATCTCATCGAGACTGTAATGGGGGTGCACCGGAAGCATCCGGGATGTATTGTGTGCTATAACAACTATGCTTTTCATGAATATAAAGGCAAACGGATTCTGTACCGGAATTCTACACTAGGACCCGGTCCACACGTGAATAAAGTCCGCTGGTGTGGGCAAAGCATGATTCCGGTATCTGTATATCCAATGGAAATTCTCGATGCCGAGCATCAAACCACGCGTAATCATACTTCGCCGGTAAGTGATGAATGCTGGTTTCAGCCATGGACGGTATTCCATGATATTCCTATATATTTCTTGTCGTATGGTTGGGGAACCGATATTAATCCGGAAAATGGTAAGGATAAGGGTTTGGTCGCGTGGTCTCATAGTAAGGATGATAATGGATTGGAAAAGCGCGACAATTGGCTGAATGCTGTTCTTAATGCTTATCCAGTTATTATGAAGAAGTATAAGGAATTATTCTCATATGAATGTGATATCCACTAATTGCGCCGGGTCATATATCATGACTAGTGGTAATGAACCTTTAGGTAATCCGTTCACGTGGGCGTTTACGCCATATAAGTCCATTAGATGTTTACTAGAAAATTTTTATGAAATAAATTTTGGAAAAGTAAATCTCACTGAATCAACACGATGGATAGGAACCTATACACTAACCATAGATGATATCATTGATATATACTATATTCATTATCATTTTAATCCATTGCGTGAGGTGCCACACAAAGAAAATAATGATATATCAATGTGTAATATATGGGAATATATAATTAATAAATATATATCTAGAACAAAGCGTATGATAGCGTCTGGCGAACGGCCATCATTTCTTATATTGCAAAACAATTCGTGCGGAACTACAGATGAATTTATTTCACTGTATAACTCCTATGCAACATCTGAATATAATATATGTTGGGGAGCATTCGATACATGTAAGGTTGAGCCACGGCATAACATGATACGAATCGGAGAAAATGAATTACCTCGTAATATAGTCAACCGGTGTTCGGGTGTAATACATAAGTTACTGTTCAAGTAATGTAATAAACTCCGATATCATTTTATCCCGTTCCGCACGAGTTCGTCCTTTATACAAATCATGTAACGGTTCTATTTCATTATGAGGAACTACAATATCATTATATGATTTATTCAGGCAGATACAACCTGGTATATGCTTTATGTATCGCAACGCAACATACCACATATCATCCTCATGATATTCATATAGCATTTCTGGTTTAAGATAGTTCGTAATATTTCCAAAATAATTTGGTGAATAACATGTTGCATATCCAGACGTATTGAAATAGTTCGTATGTGCATATCTGTCACACCAATATGTTACGCATGTTTTCTGACTTTTTTTTCTAGGCAGATGATAGCATAACTCCTTTGCATAATTATACGTATATATACAATCATCATCAGCAGTAATTATTGGATATTTTGAATATCTCATTCCACAGAATACCCATTTTTTAAACGACCGCCAGTTCTTTTTCACCCACAAGATTTCGAACACACCGGCTTTATTCATCAGCACCAAATCCCGGGGCAGCTCCCGTTCCTTCCTGGGGAACTCCTCCTCGGCAAGAGTAAGCACTATGTGGAACTCCGGTCCGCAGACGCACATCAGGTTGAATATGGTGAGGCCTACCGTGTTGATTCTTTTCTTCCAGCTCGTAAGGGCGATGCACGCCTTGCACCCCGGCGGAAGTGTCCCTTGTTCAATGTTCTCTATCATGTGTCTCCCTTTTCATTCCTTAAACTATATCTCCCGGAGCCTCCCGGGTTCTTACCGCTGCAGCCGGCCTGCCATGGGAATTCCTACACATCTTCATCTGTCCGGAATAGGTATCCGCGTTCCTCCTGGGACAGTCCTTCCAGCAGTCCCCCGAATACAGCCTCGAGGCCTTCCCGGAGCGCCCGGGAGAGTTCGGGGCTAATTTCTGCCTGCTCAGGAACAGAATAGAGCAGGCGCTCGTTAATTTCCTTGAAGGCGATCTTTATGTTCTCGACTTCCTCCGACGGCATGTATTCGGCATACAGCCGGTCAAACTTCTTGGTACCAAGCTCGATGAACTCGTTGACCAGGGAATCGTATTCTTCTTGAGGAATGGCATTTACTTGCGCTGCAGGCTCGGTAGCATCCTGCCGTATGGCCGCAAGCTGCATGTTCACCCGGTTGATGCTGTTGTTTATGTTGCTACGGGCGAGAAGCAGGTCCTTCATGTTTTTCTTCGGTATATCCATGGTCTTTCCCGAAGCATTGTAGAACATGAACTTGATTTCCCGGTTGGTCTTTCCAAGTTTCTCCATCAAGGCCTGGCATATCCGGCTCAGTTCCTTGCCGGTTTCCTTGTTTTCCTGCTGTACCCGTTCCTTGCCTGCTGCCTCTTCCTTCAGTTTCCTGAGTTCTTCCTGGTGGGCAACGTACTCCTCCAGGCTCTTTCCCTCGAGAACGTACGATATGGATGGGACCTTGTCGAGCATTTCCTTAATCTTCCCGGTGAACGGGACCCTGTATGTAGTCAGGATTTGCGGCTCGAGGTATTTAGTGGGTGGGTACTGGGTATCCGTAGTGACGACCGCGGTGACGTCCGACGTACTGAAATTCGGGTCGTACGCGTATGCCACGTACCTTACTAGCCCGGTAGCCTTCATCTCGTATCCGGCTACTGCAATCTTGGCAGATTGCGGATGGCGGATTAGTGCCCTCAGCAGGTTCTTCGCGCACCCGTGGTTACGACGGAACGTGTCGTTATTCTTGCCGTATCTCTCGTGGTAGTTCTTCGCGTGGTCTGTCAGGTTGTGCCTGGACAGCCCGTCGAATATCATCTTGGTGACTATCCGGTCATACTTACGGTCTATGGGAACCATCATGGACAGCCCCTCCAGCAAGGGGGTTCCGCTACGGATTGACTCTATTAGCGCATCTATCTGCTGGATTGAATCCATGGTATCCTACCGGGGGTTTTCCGGTAGTTTATACTCTTTGCGGGGAGCATGCCTCCTCGACGTACAGGTAAAATGCCAGGTAGATATTGGGCGACTCCAGGGGATTCTGTATGATATCTGTCCAGGTTACGGTAGCCTTGGTACCCGGGTGCACGTTTCCGTACGCCTCGCACAGCAGTGGCTTCAGCTTCTCGATACGGGCATCAATGCCGTAGTTCTCCACCTCGGGAAGAACAACCAGCGTGTAATATGGGAGTTCCAGTTCAGGCATTTGGCTTCTCCTTGAACCTGTCCAGGTCTCCACGGAGATAGGCATTGACCAGGTCCACCGTGTCGTATCCCTGCGCATACCACTGTTCTATCTGGCCGGCACTGAACTCCTTGATGATTTTGGCCAGTGTCTTGGTTTCCAGCTTTGTATATTCCTGGTACTCGTCTGTGGCGGCGTCCACCTCGTCCTCCAGGCGTTCCTTCAGGTCGTCGATGTTGCAGTTGTAGGCTTCCAGCATCGCCTTCACGGTATCCACCGCCTCGATTTTCTCAATCAGGTCTTCCTGCCTGTCCATAATCTCGGACCGTTTCTTCCTGTATTCTTCCTTGTTCTCAATCATAGGTAATCCTCCGGTACCAAATATAGCATTTTTCGTCGATGATATCCAAATTTGCTATATTTGGCAGAAAGAGGACCATACATGTACATAGAAGATACAATGATACTCGACGCCTTGGGTAAATTCCTGCTTTCCCGGGGCATCACCGAGGCAAACGCGGAATTCCTCGGGTACGGCAGCAAGTGCCATACCAGGCGCCGCCCTGGTGAAAATTTCACGTACCGAATGTTCTACGAGGTTGCCAATCTGGACGACCCGTTAACCTATGTCAACATCCCGGACACCCCGACAGACGACCCGGAGACCTCCTACCGGGGCTTCCTGCTGCCCCCGGAGGTGGACCGGAAGGCTGCCACTGGACTCGTGGACAGGTTCTACCGGGATGCCCTGGCGGAACCCGTCGGGAAGATAGTTACCAGCCAGGAACATACATTCAACGAGCATGCCAAGAACTGGCACTACGACGCATGCAAGATTGGCCAGGTGCTCGGGGACCGGATAAAGAACAAGAAGTACAAGGACTGGTTCGACGCATGGAACGACCGGTCACAGGAGCACTACGACCACATTGTCGAGCACGTCAATGACCTGGTTCACCTACTGAAATGCACCGAGAGTGTCGACGGGAACACCTTCAGGTATTCGTACAAGGACACTGTGTTCTTCCTGGTGGACCTGGACAAGGGAGTGGTGGAGTTCCCGGCATGCTCTGCGCTAATAAAGGAAATGGCAGACAGGAAGCACATGGACAACCCGCTGCTCGGTTTCGGGCTGGCATTCTGCGCGGTCGACCGGTACATCTACGGTCCGGCCCAGGGAATGTACGGGATGTTCTTCCAGTTCGCCAAGGGATACCTTGTGAGCCACTACCAGGAGACCCGGGAGTGGATAACGAAGATTTAGGAGTATGAGTAAGATGGAACATGCCGGGCTGACAATACAGCAACTGTTTACTCAGGAGGAACTCGACGCGTTCGTCCAGGCCATGGGCAAATGCTTCATCGATACCGCCGACTACGACGCAGTAAAGGTACTGGCCAGGAACACTGGTGCTGAAGTCAAGCTGGAAACCATATTCGAAAAACTGGCGAAACTGACTACCGTCCCGATTGCTTCCGGGAAATCCCGGGAGCCAACCGTATTCATACTGGACTCACTGGGAGCACTGGAGGGCAAGAAATGCTGATTAAGGACGCTGACGGAAACGAACGCATCGCCATGCATGGCGATTACCAGGATACCACAATAACCCTGACGCCGAGGGAGTGGCAAGAGATGTGTTGGCTGCTCGAATACCGTAAGCAGACCAAGCCGTGCGGGTTCGCCAAGGAGAACCGTACCGTTTACGAGAAGCTGGTCAGTAACCCGCCGACGCTGAAGCCGGGGTTGACCGAGATAACCGACCCCTCCGATGAGGATGCATGATGAATATAATTGAAATTCTGCCAGCTGCATTCTTTACCATGGCGCTGCTTGTAATCTTTGCGTGCCTCGAAATCAAGGACCATCGTGAAGTGAAGCGATTCGAAGCCGAAGTCGAAGAAAAGAGCAAGAACCCACTCTACAGGGGAACCCTATGGATACCGTAAAGTTTCGAAAGGAAGTTCCGGAGGAAATCAGGAAGAACGTGCGCGAGTTCATGCGCGGGAAGGTATTCTATGAGGCAGATACCGGTATGGTCGCCCCGATGTCCGGGCTGTTCCAATATCTGTTCGACGAAGGATACCACACTAGGTTCCATGACTACGGAATGGAAGTCATACCGTTGGCGGACTGGGTTAAGGGAGAAATTGCCGAGTATCCTGACCAGCACTCCCGGGATATCCTCCGGAAGCACCTGGTTGAACACGGCGTACCGGAAGAGAAAGTTAACGAGATGATGGAGGACAAGCAATGCCGATAATAGACCCGAACGACCCTAGAATACAGGAAATCCGCCAGAGGATGGTGCCATGGACCAAGATTGTCGGTCTCCCACAGTATCCGGATAATAACATACAGAAGGGGCAGAGGTACGCTGTCGCGCTCCCGAGGTGGATTTCCGGTGACTGCGGGGAGCAGATGTACGACATCTGCGTAGCCACCGAGGACATTCCAGCCCAGAACAGGGTTAAGTTCACTCCATATGTAAGTAATTTAATGACATCCGATGCAGAACCCGATAAGCCCCTGCACGACTACACGGTTGACTACTGGAACAAATTCGCCAACGAGTGGCAGAGCATACATGTCCGGGCGCACAGCAAGGCGGAGGCCAAGGCGATGGTCTGGTGTCAATGCATCAGGACTACGGACAGGGTCATTTCTAAAGAGGAAGCCGAGGACATCAAGGTTAACGATTACAGCGATACCGTGCTCACTCCAGCAGAATTTAAGGAACACGAGCTGGACTCTACCATTGACCGTATCCGGACATGGGAAGAATATGACGAAGAAGACACCGATGAGTAACACCGACACAGAACCGGTAAAGTGCCGCCGGTGCGGAAAGCCCATCACCGGGTATGCCTACTACGGTCAGAAAGGCGCCGAGTGCGAGACGTGCTGGAACATCGTGGACACCTATGTACCTACCGGGAAACCCTGCATCAAGAAGCGCAGCATCAAGGAAAGATACAAGAAGATTTCCGAGAGCAAGTGGTTCAAGGATGCCTACGAGGGGAAGTCAATAGGCGAAGCGATTGAGATAGAGGATTAGAATATGGAAAAGACAAAGTTCAATTTCTATGTCATAGCCTGCTACAGCAAGAAGGATAGACCTTTCAAGGGCGACAAGAAGGGCAAGTTCGCCGGGTACTGGAGAGGCCCGTTCATCAGTAACCAACTGGAAAGCATCACCAATTGCTGGCATTATGATACTCGAGTCGCCGCTAGGGAGGAATGCAGGAAGCTAAACGCGGATGATTTCTACTTTTTCTACGGAAGGGTAAAGAAGTATTCGGCCACCTTGGAGGAGAAATAATGCCTCGGTATATCGGAGAACGGCGCGGAGAGATGTACTACCGGAGGAACGGCAAGTGGCACCACTGCCGGGACAACGGACGCGAATTCGACTCTCTGGAGGACGCCCAGAAGGACTTTGATACTAACTTTCCGTCATGGAACTTCACAGATGATTTACTTGGACTGCTATTTGCGTTCTTGATGACTATGCTAGCGGTCAAGCTTTTCGGAGGAATGTTATGTCATATACAGTAACGGAACTGGCGGACAAGTTCGCGTTCGCCGCGAAGAAGTACGTCGAGGACAAGGAGAACGAGGAACGTCTCAAGCAGCGCAATGCAGAGGAACGGTACGACAAGGCTTACCGTATGATGCTTGAGTACCAGTCACGGATGTTCTCCGACGTGAGCATACTGGCCAACAGCATATACGACTACCTCAACGTACTTAAAGAAGGGCCGCAAGCGTTAGGCGAGACTCTGTTCCAGCCATATTACAAGATCGGCTTCCTAAGTCTGGGACGCAAGTTTTTCATATACAACTGTCCGGCGATAGACCCCTATCAAATGAATGGAAATTTCATGGCGATCCTAATCGGATACAAGGAAGGCGGTATATACAGAGCTTGTCTGAATAGTAATCACCACCATCCGGGTGACTACGCCAACATAGTGGACGAGAACTACATTTACCGTATCGTCAATCCGAAGTCTTTCGTCAACGAGTGCAATAATTATGGAGACCACTGCTTCGCCAGCCTGGACTACTTCAGTGAGGCGCTGGAACAGATACCGGAACGGTGCGAGGCGCTGTTCAAGTATGCCGTCGCGTTCGCCGACACGGTGGACGGAAACCTGGCTATGGCCGACTACATGGCAAAGTACAGGAGGTGAAAATGATAGCCGTTCAACTTTGTCTTGTCCTCCCGGTGGCAATCGGGGTAATCGGCCTGGTTGCTGCCATATATTCTCTTATCAAGCCGAAGCCGGACCACTCACTAGCGGCCCTGATGGGCGGCCTGGTATTGGTCATGGCCATACTGACCACCATAGTCGTTGCCCGGGTTGACAACCTGACCATGAGCGCGGCGGACAGCTTCTTCAAGCAGAGGGAATATGTCTACCGGTGCGAGGGGCTTACCGAGCAGGTATGCACGGTCAAAAAGGAAATCTGGCGAAAGGATTCGCTGGAATGGATTGGTAGACTGAACCGCATCAAGGATAAATGATGAAATTGCGCATTACGCACAAGAAGAGCAAAAATGATGTTTCGCTCCTAGACTTGAACAAGGCCCTGATGGTACGAATGATGCCTGAGGGGACCAGGCGAAAGAAGTTCATACTGGAAGTCGTATTTCCCGAATATGTCATCCGGTATTCCGATTCCGAGTACATCTTCGAGGAAAGGGAACTGTCTGCCGGTGGCATTGCATATTACGTCAAACGCACCGTGGCGAATATAGTTAGCCTGGCGTTTAGATAACGGAGGGGTAATGGACTTCACCGTCATCGACGAGCTGAACCCGAAGGAGCCATGGCGCATCAAGGTCCCCCGGGAAGTCATGCGGAGGTTCCTCGGCACCGACCGGGAGTTCCTTTGCGAACTCAGGAACGACTACAGTCTATTCCTTGACTGCATCAGGACAGGCAGGTCCTATCTGACCTCCCGGTTCGTCCCGGAGCTTACCATGGAAGAACGCCATAAAATCCGGGAGATAGCAATCGGGAAGAAGGACATACCAATCCACGTCGAACTACCTAGGAAGATGCCTAGATAACCACCGAGAGCTCCCCGAGCAGCCCGGTTAGTTCCAGCTCGTGCTCCACGTCCATGTATTCGTATAGCCAGTCCGGGTTCTGCAGTCGGCTGGACATGGCACGGGCGACGAAACACTGGACAGCCATGTGCATGTCGCAGTCGTTTGGCATCATCAGCTGCCTGCTGAGAGTATCCTCTATTTCCGCCGTTATGGTATCAAGCAGGCTCCGGGAGATGATTTCTCCTGTATGCCGGTTGTAGATATCTTCCATCAGGGACGCCCGGGCGTACCGGAGATTGCCGGACATTACCTTGAGCGTATCGGCAGCATCCGGGAAGTTCAGTTCAGTTTCTGGAATAATTACATGTGGCATAGTGGCCTCCTGCATGGAAAACTACATCAATTGCCAATTTTGCTATATTTGATGGAAACAACGAGGAAATATGGAATTTCTACTGTATATTGGTGCGGCACTCATATGTGCATTTCTCTTTGTGGCGATAGTGTGTCCTACCAGGGGCGCCCGGAAGGACAGTAAGCCTGCAGGTAATAAATACGATAGCATGCTCCGCATAGTGGAACTGGATAACGGCATGTTCCAGGTACAGCAATGGCATGACTGGAAAGGCGAATGGGGAATACCTGATTCAATAGGCCCGTACACCTTTGAGTCACTTTCATCAGCACAAGAAAGGAAAGAACAGCTTATTGAATACCTGATTCAATAGGCTATGTCAACCCAAAGTGTTGCTATTGCATAATCAAAAATAAATTGCTATATTTGCAATAGGCTAACTCCCGTTCATTTCGTAGCGAAAAATGCCTGAGCAACAACTTGGGTGGGCAAAGCCATTCAATAAATTAACTAGGAGAAATTATGGAACTATCAAGGGCACTCAAGCTTATATCTGACAACAAGGACGTCGACCCGGAAATGTTCAATCTTGCCGTGCATACAACCCTGCACGACACTGCAAACGAAATTAGGAACCGGCTAGAGAGGGGCAATCTGCATTCTACCGAGCATGGCGGCAAGTGGCTTCAGTTAGGCGAGGTATATACCGGACCGATGGAGAAGACCGGGGACAATTCAACCTTCCAGTGGAAATCGGCGTTTACTGTAGGGAACCATTTCGAAATCGACATAATGGTTACCGTGCTCAACTTCGGCACATACTCGCACGAACCGAGCATAACGGTAAAGCTGGAAGATGCAGAGAGGCAGACCCGGTACATGAAAGATGTCTGGTTCAAGGACAACGGCTGTTCCCTTATCCATGACATGGTGAAGGATGCGATAGAATCCTTGTCTAAGCCGAAACCTCTTAAGTTTGATAACGTATGCAAGGCGGACGAGCCGAAACCGGTTGCCTCCCGGGAGGAATGGTTCTACATGACCTACTGGAATGACGGCTCCCTACTGGCTATCGTCCGTTCGCAGGAATATGACGAGATTATGCTTAAGTGGCATAAGGATATCGGCAAGAGGATATGCACACCAATCATGAGGGGACAGTGGCCTCTTCCTGAGGTGGAACAGAAGGTAGACGAACTGCTCAAGGAGGGCTAACATGGGGATATTTAATACTATCATCAATGGAATAGTCGGCAACACGGTTAAAATCAACGGAAAGACCTACACTGGTTCCACTGTTACCATCAAGAACAACAAGGTTATCATCGACGGAAATGAAGTAGAATGCGACGAGAAGAACGTTACCATCTCGATTGCAGGAAACGTTGAAACCGTTGATACCACCTCCGGCGAGGTCAACATAACCGGAAACGCAAAAAACGTAAGCACTACGTCTGGAGATGTACGCATCGGCCGGGATGTAACTGGAGACGTGGAAACCGTATCCGGAGACGTAGAGGTATGCGGCGATATCGAAGGAAACGTCACTACGGTATCTGGAGACGTATCAACATGATTTTCAGCAAGTACCATAAATACAAGCAGGGAGGTTGCTGGCTAGGCTACCACTACATCGACCACCGGAGCAACCACGTGCATAACGCCGAGCTCCGGAAGAAATACCGGAGCAAACGATTGCGTAGGTGGATGCGCGACGCATGGAACCACAACAACCGGGTTCTGGACGTATACCTGGTATGCCGAATGGCATTTGTCGACCGGAATACTACAGGAAAGCATAACGTCCGAATTCTGACTGACTTCGCCACCAAGTTCATTGCTCAGCAGAAACCGCTGCCAGCCGACGACATGCGGATACTAGAAGAAAATCTATGGAGCCTTGTGTGAACTAGCCGTTGCTCATTGCAACGTTCTTCTTCCACAGCTTGTGCAGTTCCGGCATCTCCCGGAACATCCGGTCCCATATATCGTCGAGTTCCCTGTACCTTGCCCCGATTTCGTCGCTGAGGGACGATTCCTGGTCAATCAGGTTGATATGCAGGACGTCGTAGGCATTGATGTTGAAGTACTTCGTCCCGGCAAGCACGTGGCATAGCCTGAAGTGCTCGTCGTCCATGTTCCCGAACACCCTCATGCCGAACTCCTCGTCCAGTGGGAACAGGGAGCCCGGGGGGAACATTCCGAATCCGTACCTGACGCAGTCTATCCCCTTCCTGTTGCATGGATACCTGTTGTATCCGTATACCACCCTCTTCGGGTCCTTCATGTGGACCTTCCATATGTCCTTCAGGAAGTTCGGCTTCGCCGGAGCATCGTCATCTACGGTGATTATGGGAACTCCCGGGTACTTCCGGTATGTAGGGTAGTACTTCTTGTAGGCCCTGGTATTCTTCCCGGTCCAGAGAATCTCGAACCTGGGGTGCTTGGTCATCGCCAGAATCCCCCGCGGGATATCCTTTTCCTTCCCACGGAACTCGTCCGAGGACAGTACCAGGACTACCCGGAAGTCGCATATTGGTTCCAGTGCAAGGAAACTGTATATTACCGGGCCTATATCGGCGATACGGCGCTTCCACGATGTCATCGAGATAATGCAGTCCATAGGCCCGCCTAAATCATGAGGAGTTTCAGGTTATGCCTACGCTTTTTATTGTAGTCCAAGTAGGCACCTAGTAGGAACTCTGAAAAATAACCGAACATGCGCGGGAGGACCGGCTTCCCGGTCTGCATGCGGAATGCGTTGAAAGTCATCAGGGTTCCGAACAGGTACTTGCAGTACTCGTCCATGAGTTCCCGTTTAGAGATGAACATGTTGCCGAGCACATGGTGGTGCCCGTTGAGATAGTCCTCGCAGTGCCTGGCGTACTTCTCGCCGATTATAGCTCCCAGGTGGGTGATGTAGTCCCTGAATATGGGGGCGAGTTCCGGTTTTGACAGCCAGAAATAGCTCATTATTGGCCGTGAACGATACTCGATGTCGATGGTCAGGACGTCGTTCTTGTCGAGCAGTTCCTCAATCTTCTTCCGTCCTACCGGTGACTTCCCGTCGACTGACAGGTATCTCCGGTAGTGCTCCAGGCCTACTATGTCGTCATTGCAGTTCTTCCACATGTGGAACAGCCCGGTGAGCTCGCAGAACATCGGGTTGAGGCCGTCGATATTGGGTCCTTCGTGCTTCCTGTCCACCAGAAACTTCGTCCTGATGTCGTCCAGCGGTAGGAACTTGTTCCTGCTGGAACCTACTACGTAGATGCTCATCTTGTCTCCTTGCGCATCACTTAAACTATATCGGGTTTACCGAGGGGACAGTCCCGAGGTTGTCCCAAGGGAACATGTTCGCTATGGCCTTCTCCTGGTTGTCCGCAATCCAACGGAAGCCGTCGATGTACTTGCTTCCTGAATAACCGTCCTTCAGCATGCGGTGATTTATACCGTATACCTCCCCGTGCGGTGTCACATACAGCGCTCCGTGGACCGTACGCTTGTCGACGATGACCTGGTCCTCCTCTTCGAAGGCACTGTTCACGTACTCGCCCGAGCCGACAAATACTACCGCTCCCCTCCCGGAGCATATGTCGCACCCGTCGTATGCAAGGCAGTGGGACTCATTGAGCTCGTCCGCCATCGGGAAGGCGAACACGATGTTTCCATCTACTCCCACGTTCTTCAGGTAGTCCGGTGACTCCGGGTCGGTCTCCAGGGATTCCGCCATGCGGTCTCCCGGGAACCTCGCGTACCTGAACCCCTCCTCCGCCACGGTCTCCGCATAGGGGGAATAGTGAACTAGCCACTTGTTGAGCATGTACCTGTGGTGGGTGAAGTTCGGCTCCTCGCCTCCCTTTATCCTCCTGGCCACCGCAGCGATGTCGTCGGTGTAGGACTCGGTCATCGGCATGTACCTCCCGGAGTCCATCGCGTATGCCAGCACGTGGGCACCCGGTAGCAGCTTCAGTGCCTCCCGGGCGGTGCTCCCGGTGGCAACCACGTTGTCCACCAGCCATATCCTGCCTTCTACTGGACGGACCAGGCGAAGGCCGAAGAACCCCTCGGGAACCTGGACTCTAGCCCGCTTTAGTTCGTACAGGGACTTCCGGGAGCTCCCTATGAGTACGTCCTCGACCCGGGCCCCGGAACTCCACGCAATCTGCTTGGCGAGCTCCAGCGTCATCGTGGCGCGTCCGGTATGCGACGGGACGGGAACCAGGATATCGTCGGGGGAGACGTACCTGGACATCTCCCTGGCCATCCGCATGATTGCATCGAGGTCACCTTCCTTGGCCGCGTGGCATATTTCCCGGGCATCCCCGGTATAGTACTCGTGGCAGTAGGTACAGCGGCTGTCGGCGGAGATTCCCTCCATGAGCGTTTCCGGAATTTCCTCCCCGAAAATGCACCGGTAGGCACCGGAAACTGCCTCAATGACTGATTTATCGCTCATGTTCGACAGTTTATCATATTTTTTGCTATATTTGGAAGAAAAGGAATACAAATATGCAAGGCGAAAATTTTTACATAGTAAAGGTGGTATACGGAACGAAGGAATCCTACGTGGCATCCATGATTGCGATGATGGCGGCCGGGAATGACCCGAAACTCCTTACCGACGACATTAGTCTGGCGGAACGCTATCCTACTCTAGAAATGGCACAGAAGGTATACCGGTGGGCGCAGTCCCTGAAGCTCATGCAGCAGGAAAATGGCGAGTTCAATGTCCACGTACTGCGGGCCTCCGACATAAGCCAGATAGCGATGCCGGTAAAGAACCCTACCCACTTCCTCCTCAAGCAGTACTCCATTGACGAGAATCCGGACTGCGAGGAGAAGATTGCGCAGAAGGTCAAGGAGCTCATCTGGGAAATCGAGCACAAGGACAAGTATCTCCCGTTCAAGACCGTGCTTGCCAACGACAATGCGCCGGGAGCAATTTCATACGTAACCGACAAGGTTCTGGACAAGGTGCGCAGATACTACGGCATTGCCGTCGGGGGCGTGCTTTCCTGGCAGCACGAATCCCTAGCCAAGCGGTTCCTCTACAAGAACACCAGGAACGAACTCAAGAAGTACGCCAAGTACTTCACGTTCAGCCAGAAGTACGTTGACCTCTGCAATTCGGACAGGTCATGGAGCGAGATAGACAAGATGTGGGCCAGGTCCCTCATGAAGTGTGACAAGGACCTCCCGAACGCAATCCTGGCACTCAACGGGTACTACCGTCTCGGACTCATGACGCACGGGAGCACTCCAGAGACTGAACTTACCAAAGAACTCTACGAACTTGCCCACCCGCATTCCCCGGGAGCCCGCTTGGCATTCATCAATGACAGGCTTCCCTGTCTTGGCAAGGCAATTATCATGGTCACTGACATGGTTGCACACATGGTCATCAGGGGTCCGGATTTCGACGATGTCAGGGACGACTTCACTGCAATGAATCATAGGTTCGGCAGGTTCGCTATACGACTGTCCAACATGCTCGCCGACGCGCTGACCACTCTCCACCCGGAAAACCTCGGAAGGATTAGTCAGAACTCAGACGAATGGGAGAATGTCCAGCTTCGCTGGCCGTACCGTCCTACCGAGGATACACTTGCCCTGCGCATGATGTTCTGGCTCGTACGCAAGAAGATTGTACGCCAGGCACTACGGGAAGTCACCCGGAAGTAACCCTTTAACCTCCTAAGGCAACGAAAGAGGGCCGGGAATTCTTCCCGGCCCTTTTCCCATAGTAGCCATTTTAATCTTATTTCAGCCTAGTGTTCATTCCTAGAATCAATGCACGGCAGTCATCGTTCAGTTTCTGGGTCTTCTCTCCCGGAAACTCCCTGATGGCACCATGATTCTTGCTGTATGATACCCGTGCTGCCCGGGAGGTACTTGCATCTTCCAGTTCCCACCTGTACAGGTGTCTGGAGTTATACAGGATTGCCTCCTCCCTGGGGTTGCCCTCGAACTTTATGGTATTCACCTCGCCGTCCTCATTCAGCCGTTCATTGACGGTAACGGTGATTCCTCTCGCAACGAATGTCTCGAACAGGGCATCGACGGCAGCGTTGTTGAAGTGCTCGATGTTCGGCATTCTCTTGCAGAACTCGATGAACCTCCACATGTCGTCGCATTCAACCGGCGGTATGGTACGTGAAATGTCCCGGTCGATGCTGACTACGGTTATTCCAGGATATCCCTTCGCAAAGAACATAATGAAGTCATCCCCGATATACGCATAGGCGAACGTGTCCATCAGGCGCACCCGTGCGAAAGTCGCTACCGGGTGATTCAGCCTGACTCGCCTGAAATAACTCTCGAGTATGGACTTCCTTCCTTTATAACCCGGACCACGGTCAATCCCCATGTAATGCCGTATGCACTGGTCTGCCCGGGTATTTAGGCTGCGAACCAGCCTCGGTACAGCAGCATGGAAGTAATCCAGTCCCTTCAGTACAGTCTCCGCCGAGTCGGTAGCGCTGTACGTTATCCACTTGCACGGCCACAGCTTAAATCCCGGTACTATCGGGTCGGTAAGACTGTCAAAATCATATGATACTTCCGGTATCATGTACATCGAGGCGGCCATGGACTTGCCAGGGAATATCACGGCAACCTCGACTTCTTTGTTGCGCTCCCGGTACAGCGCGTGTTTCTCCGGGAGCTGGTACCGGCAGGAAAGGTAGACCTCGTTCTCATCTTCTTCCACACCGTAGAACCTTATCCCGGCGCTGGCCAGCTTCGCCATGCTCACTATACCGATTCCCTGCAGTGCAACGAGCAGAGACCGGCATTCCTTATGTTTCAGGAAACTATTCGGAAAATGCTCCGGGTTTATTATTTCCTCAAGGCTCAATTTCGTCTCGTACATATCACCTCATCAGTCTTACGAATTCCTCGCTCGCGGAGGCAAGTATCCCTCGGAGTTCCCTGGGTATACCCTTGCCCTCCCCGGTCTCGTCGAACTCGAGGTCCTTCGGGGCGAGATTTCCGCTATAAGTAATCAGCTTGTCGAATTCCCCGCCGGTGGCAGCACGTATGTTGCTACCGAACATGCGCTGGAGTTCCGACTCTACATGTTCTGCCTGACCACTCTTTATGAAACCCTTCGGAGTCTTTACGCAGAAGTTGGAACACAGGTCGTACTCGTTGCCACAAAGGACAAGCCTGGTGTATCCAGTCTCATCACCCCGGGAACTGCATCTCCTCACCGGTAGCTTGCGGCGGAAGATGAGCTTCCTGCACAGCCGGCGAAGGAAGTATATGAATATGAGCAGGTAGGCGGCACGTTCCATCTTAGCGTTCCTTATCAATCGGTGACCACGGGAACGGCTTCCACATGTCTTCCAGTTTCGGGGTGCTCGTCCACATCGGCACGACAGGCTCTATGTGGGACTTGCCTATGCCCACGCACCTATTTGCCTCAGCTAGTGTATCAGCAATGCTCTTATTCACTAGACGCTTGACTATATTCGGCTCTCCTACCATCATATTAAGTGGCCTGCTACGGTATGCCCTGGCCGCCCGCTTCAGTCCCTCGTAGGGGTCGCTGCATGCCTTCTCGTAAATCTTCCTCGCGAAGGCAATGCCTATCGCAATGTACACCGCGTTCATCAGTCCTCTTACCATGTAGTCTCTCCATTCCAGGTATCTCCCGGCCGTTCCAGTTCATCTTCCACCATCTGCTCCAGGTCATCACTTGACTCTCCCCATGATACCTTCAGCGACGGTTCCTTTGACTTCACCCCGGTATCCCCGTTTGGCAGGTACTCAGCACTGAAACCCTCGTCTAGCAACCTGCCTATCAGTCGGTCCACGAAAAGTTCCTTGCAGGTGAACGTGTTGTACTGCTTGAAATAGAACTTGCACCACTTCCATATACATACGGTGACGCTGCACCCGGCATTCCCTGTGCTCGCCCGGTAGATTTCCTTCTTGACGAAACGGTAGGCATCGGTAAGGTCCTTGCGTAACCTCTTGTTTCTTGCCTCTATTGCCAGTTCGCGCATGTCGTTCGCGTCGAACTTCCTGAGCATCTTGTTCCGGCGGCGCCTACGCAGTAGCCAGCGGACCAGGAAGAAGCCTCCGGTTGAGGCGACCGACGTGCTTATCCCGACAGCCTCCGGGATGTGGTTGGTAAGATATTCGTACATCTACGTGTCCTAAAAGAAAAGGGACGTTTAACGTCCCAAATATAGCAAATTTTGCCAAGGAATTCTACTTTTTCACGTTAATTTCCATCACCGTAAAGGCGATAAAGTAGAGAACGGCAAGGACCAGATACAGCGTGGTGCCAGTAAAGGTGTTCGCCAGCACCGGCCCGAAGATGCCTCCCACGCTCCAGCCGGTAAGGGTCATTGAGTGTATGCGGGAGGCGCTTGACATCCCGAAGCGCTTGGCGAGCAAGCTGGGCAGTACACTGAAGTTTCCGCCGTATGCAGCCTCGCAGAGCAGAATGCCGATTACGGTCAATACCGGGCTCCCGGTCACACAGAACAAGGCACCGAGTATTCCGAACGAGCACACGAAGTGGTAGCTCGCCTTCCTACCTATCCTGTCGGACAGGGTGGAAAAGCCGATGCGTCCCCCGGAGTTTGCCAGTGCCGTCCCGGAGAGGATGACGGCCACCGAGGCTATTCCAAGCCCGAGAAGCAGTCCCTTCTCCTGCGATATGATTGCCAGGCCACAGCTGATGTTGGTCATGAACATGAACCAGATTGCCCACCATTCCTTCCTCTTGAACACCAGGGAGTACCGGAAGTCCGGATTCCCGTATTCCTTCTCCATCTTGGGGTACTTCCGGAGCAGCAGGGAGGACACCACCATTACGGCCGCGTAGATGCCGCCCAGTGCGAAGAACACCCCGTAGAGCGGAACCGTGGCCAGCAGCCACTCGATTACCGGGGAGGCGACGAACTTGGCAAGTCCGAACCCGGTAATGGCGAGACCGGAAGCCATACCCTTGTGGTCGGCGAAGAAGGCCATCAGGGTCTTCACCGGGGTCACGTACCCGATACCGGTACCGGCTCCGATAACGGCGGTCGCTATGTAGAACGCCGGGAGGCACTTGGTATAGACGGCCACCCCGAGCATCAGGAAGCCGGTGATGAACACTATCGTTGACAGCCACGCCCCCGTCCTCGGGTTCTTCTCGATTGTGCTGCCGAAGATGGCTGCGCACATGCCGAGGAAGAAGATGATGAGCGTGAAGCCGATGTCGGTCTGGAACCGGGTCGTCCCGAAGGTCTCCATGAGCTCCCGGGAGAACTGGCTCCAGCAGTACACGGACCCGATGCAGGTGGTCAGTGCCACCCCCGGAATCGCGCAGTTCAGCCACTTGTTGGGCAATTTCTCTTCCATTCCTATCCCCTATATTCTAGTTTCGACCGCAGTTTATGCCTTGCGGTAGAGCCGGATTACCTCGTCATTGTCGTGCTTCAACATGGTATTCCCGGAGTCCTCGTGCCTGTGCCCGGATACCCTGGTTATATTCTCCAGGGGGACTTCTCCGATGTATACAAGACCGGTTTCCTCGGCTATCGTTGCCCAGTCCCCTTCCAGGTCGTGCTTTATGTACTTGAAGTTGTTCTTGATGTTGAAGGCGAATATCCCGCCCGGCTTCAGGTACTCCCGGCAGTTCCTTACGGTAGGTCCGACGTAGTTCTCCAGCCAGGAATCGTAGTCGGTCCCCTCCTTGTAGGACTGGTCGCCAACCCGGTAGTCCTCCAGGTTGAAGTACGGGGGGCTTGTAAAGGCCAGGTCCATCTTGCCCACCCAGTCCTCCTGCAGGTGCTCGCTCCCGGTGCACCTCGCGTTGACTTCCGGGGAGCCACCAGTAGCCTCCCGGTAGTCCACTGCCATCTCCCTGAGCTTCGGGACCAGCTCGTAGTTCGGGTCGGTACCGAAGTAGTTCACGTTGTGCTTAAGCGCCGAAAGCAGCCTTACCCCCCATCCGCATGAATAGTCGAAGTAGTTTCCGCCTGCCGGGCAGTATGCCTCCAGGAGGCCGTCTATGGCCTTCATCGGGAAGTTGCTGGGCTTGGAGCATGTCCTGAACCCGCAGAGCCTGAACGCGGTCTCCACCTTCTTCCACAGTGGCATCGTGTCCGGGTATACCTTCTTGTTCTCGGCGGACTTTCCGGCGAAGAACTCCATCAAAGGCTTGTGCCGCAAAGCCTCGTCGATTGACCAGTTGTTGTACACGAGGCAGGTCTTGTATGCGCACTCCTTGAAGTAGTATGAGTACACCTTGTCCATGCGGGTGCCTCCGGCGGAGACGCTCTTCAGCTGGGCGAGGACTTCCTCCCGGGAGGGTCTCGCGCGGATGCCGGCGACTATTCCCTCGTACTCCTCGTCGGTAAGGTCCCTGTGTATTGTCGTATTGTATGTCTTCCCAAGATATTCGATGGGATAAAGCTGTTTCTCTGTCATACTCTTAAACTATGTCTCGCGCGGGATATCTACTCGACCAAATATAGCAATTTCCCGTTTCTCCGTCCGATTTTTTGCTATATTTGGGGCATGAGTACCATAGAAAACAGATATCCCGCGCGCGTGGCAAGGATGCTCGTCGACAAGGCCATAGTCTACGGCATCCCCCTCACGAAGGTCGAAGCTATGTACCGCATGGCCAAGCAGTCGGCAAGGCAGAAGGTGCCCGACATTGACCGCAACAGGCCGGCATACTTCAACATCCTCCGCCACATATTCGAGGCGGGCATCAGGAAGTACTCCGCAAAGTGCAAGGAACTAGACAAAATGGAAGTCCGCGAGATACTCACGCGGAACCGCGACCGGCTAGTCGCCGGACTTACAAGGACTGAAGATGGACAGAAAGAAGGCAATTCGGGAGCAGGAACAGAAATACAACCTACCCTCTTACAGTGAACTCGAACAGGAATGGCAGAAGATATGCAGGAACCGGAAAACATCAAGTATGTCCCGCAGGAAACCGAGGACTCGATAAACCTGGACAACATGGCCCTTATGGGGCTTAAGGCGCCGGACTTCCCTGAACTGCGCAAGGCTATCCGCATGTACGCATACATACAGTATGCCGCCGCAATTATCCTCAAGGTCAGGGGAAATAACATCAAGGTGCTCGCCGTCCGCGATACCAAGGAACTCCTGATGGACGGCAGACCCGCACTGGAGGTGATTACCGACCAGGCAGAAGGCCTCTACTTCAAGATGCGTGAAAGTACCCTCATCCCGATAGAGACGGTCAACGACCTGGTCAAGCGGTTGATGTCAGGCGAGGTGCCGGCCAAGCCGGAAAACAAGGCAATAGAAAGGTTATAGAATGGCTTCGCTCAAGGCTGCTGCATATACCGCCATTCTCCTGCACGCTATCCGCCGGATATCCCGGAAGCTGCTGGTACCCGCCCGGAAGATGTTCAACGGACACGACGGCAAGTCCCGTCCGTACTTCCTCTACCTTTCCGACGGCAACCGATACTGGCCGATGTACCTGTCGTGCAAGTGCACCGCCCTGGATGCTTTCCACCTGGAGAGCACTCTTACCTACAAGTACAAGGAACGGTTCATCTCCCTATTCCACGAGAGCAGGAAGTTTGCCGTCCTCCAGTATGCCGACATGCCCACCGAGGACCCCAACGAGCTCGTCGAGAACCTCGGGTATGCCGAGTCCTCCGAACTCTGCGACATAATGATTTCTGCCAAAGACACCTTCAAGATGCTCACAAAGGAACTCAAGTAATGGCTCTACCACTTGGCGAATATCCCTGCCACCACCTGGACCACGGTCCGGACACCGTAGAGGTGCACCGGGAGGACTACGAAATTGCCCTTGACGCCAAGGAGAAACTCCGGGTAGCCACCGGTACCATCCGGAAGCTCCGTATCGCATATGCGAAGTCACAGCGGAGGTACTGGATGGAGATAGTAGGCAACGAGCAGTGCCTTCCGGAATTCAAGTCTACCGACCGATACCATATCGACGGCACCGGGGCTGACCCAGAACATTCTACCCGCCGGCAGCTCACCGCCAACCAGTGGCAACAGGTATGGGAACGGGTACTGGCAAAACTGGAGGCGCGATGAAGGACCTGGACAACTACATGGAAGACTGGCTATATGTCATCGCTTACTTCTTCACCGGAAAGACCGCTCCCGGATACGAGTGCTTCTGGAAGAAATACTTCTACAAGCACTGCATCGGCATGGACTAGATATGCGCCTGATAGAAATTACCGCCGGTGCATCCGAAGCAGACTACCGTAAACTATGTTCCTTGATAGGAGACGACAGGACTTCCCAGCTTGGCGAATTCATCCTACATACGCATCCGAGCGCATGGAAATATGCAAAGCTATGCCTATATGCACTCAGCAATGACCTATCAGTATCCGGCTATACGGAAGTCCACCATATAGTTCCATCGTGCTACTTCGAGCGCAGACGGGACGATGATGGACTGGACGACCGCAATACGGTCACTTTCACAGTCCTTCTACACTGGTACGCCCACTACCTGCTGAGCAAGTGCGCCAGGGAACAGTTCCGTCACAGAATGCACAATGCAGCCACACTGATTAACCGGGGTGTACCGTATAAGTACAGGCATATGCCTAATAAGGCAATCGCGGAACTGGACGAGAACGACTTCAACCGGTTCCCGAACCACAGAAACCGTCCACTAGGTAATTTCAAGGTTAGAATCCGGCAGAAAAATCTTTACCGGGGCTCGGCCGTATGGTACGGGGGAGTATTCGAGGTAGGGTCGAACGGAAAGGCCCTAGTGCCAGAAGTCACCCTCAACACTACATCGTATGAGCAGGCCTGCGTGTGGCGTGACCGAAAGATAGAGGAACTGCAGGCAAAAGATATACAACTGGATGCACCTGGCATGGATGCCGGCCAGTCTGAGCGAAATTTCCTTGTCCTCTATACAGACATAGACAGCGGGCTCCAGGGAATAGACAGGTGTGCCCGGCTGTCATGCAATCCGTACACCACCTACGAGGATTCATATGCCGATACCCACCCAGGAAGGCGTGTAGACTACCTGTGCGAACTGAGATACGACGGCGAACAGCCGAAATCTTGGGTGGACATCGTCGACAGGTGCAAGTCAGGTGGATTCCTGAAGGATAGAAAATGATTCCCACAGTCAGAACCGCAGCATATGCCGGGATATTCCTGTGGGGCCTCCGGAAGATAATCCGGAAAGTCCGGGAGGAACGTACCCCGAAGTTCACCATCGACATCAGCAGCAATGAGTTCCTCGAGGCATACGCCAGGAACTTCCAGTTGTACAATGACAATATCGAACGGATTAAACGGGCGCAAAGCGGAAAATACCCGATAACCGAGGAAGAAAGAAATGGAACTTTGGAGAAGTCTACGGGTTTCAGTATACGTTACTATTGTACTTCAGATGGCAAGGTGGATTATTTCGAAATGCCAGGCGACTACCAGGGAATCCACAGCGTCCAGGTACAGTGCCTTATCCAGAAGCATCGTCTTGTCACGTGACAAGATACCATACCGAAAACCCAGGTTGATTGCCGAGTCCGACCACAGCAATCAAGTAGAGTTCGATAAGGTAAGGTGCAAGATGGGCGACCGGGAGGTATCCATACCGATTATCCGGGCAGCCTCCGTGAAGGACCTATGCATCAACCGTTAGTTGCCCAAAACGAACTTCCTGAAGTAGTCCTTATGGGCCTCGTAGTAGTCCGTCCATATTCCGATGACCTTATCCAGAGTCTTGCTTGATGTGTCATCCATGTCAATCTTCTTGGAGCATTCGGGAGATGCCGCGGCGACATTCTCCGAGCCGAGGTCGGCAGATACCTCGTACAGGTTGCTCTTGCCTGCCCTGGCAACCCATTCGCTCAGTAAGTAAGTTCCCCAGCCGAGCAGCGTCTGGTTTCCTTTAAGAGTATTCGGCGTCTCCATGCCTGTATTGAACGACAGTATTCGAAGGTCCCTTCCATAGGCAGAACGCTTGAGACCAGCATTAAGTACAGCTATAGGGTCGTTACAAAATAACCCACCATCCGAATAGGATTCACCATCCTTCTGCACGCAGTCAAAATACGTAGGAGCCGCAGTACTCGTTAATATGCAAAAGGCTTTCTCCACACCTGTGTCCCCGAGGTCCCAAACCTTCTCCACGCTCTTGCCGTTGGTATGAGTGGTAGGGATGAAGATGGGCTTCTTGAACTGGTCCATCGTACCCTTGAACTTATCCTGGAGCATCTTCTTCAGGAAGCTGTTGTCGTACGTTGGGCAACCGGCAGTCATCCTCTTGTACCACGGGTACTTCGTGAAAATCTTCGGGAGGTTGTCCTTGTATAGGTCGAAGAGGTCATGCGCGGAATATCCCTCGTCCAGTCCGGCAGCAATGATTGCACCCGTGGAGGTACCGGCGAAGGCAACCGCCAGGTCTCCCAGTTTCTTCCCGGTATCCTGCTCGAGCCTGCACATGAATGCCAGTGGGCCGATACCGAGGGCGCCGCCGCCGTTTACGCTGATTGCGAGATACCTGTTACGCATAGAAAAACTCCGAGTTTCAACACCCGGAGTTTATCGTGAACTACCGCCGCCCTAAAGGGCGGCAGCTTCTTGTTTCGACTTCACCGCCCGGGCTTGCCTCGTCGCAGCTGCGCTGCTTCTCGGTATAATAGGTCCGGGCTCCATCGAGGCCTGTTCCAGGCACTCGGCTCTCTTTGACGAGCCAATCATCAAGACCAGTCTAGCAGAATGGATGTCCCTGTCCATGGTATAGCCGCAGCCACAGAGGTAGATGCGGTCGGCCAGTGTGGGATGGTTTATCGCCCCGCAGGCGGGGCACAGCTTGGTTGTCGGCTCCCACCTGGAAATCATGAAGCTGCGCCCGGAGTCCTGTAGGGACTTCAGCCGCTGCTTCAGTGACCCGAGGCAGGACGACTGGACCTGTCTTCCGAACAGGCCCTTCTGCCATCCCTTTATCTGCTCGTCCTGAAAGTATATGACATCATAGTCGGTCACCAGTTTGTGGTAGATTTTGTTGCCGACGTCCTTGCGGGCGTTGGCGACATGCTCGTACTCACGTTTCAGCTGACGAAGACACCTGTAATATCGCTTCGACCCCTTCTCGTTCCTCTTCTTCCCGCGCTTGTTCAGCTTCCTGGAAAGATATTTCAGGCGGTCGCTTTCTCGCACATCACATTTGTACTTGTCGCCGTATGACGTCGTTATGGAATCCTTTATGCCGAAGTCGAGACCGACATTCCTGCCGGTAGGGTTCCTCCTCTCCTTCGGTAGCATTATGCTAATCTTGACATAGTAGCCGGACGCCTTCCGTATCAGCTTGGCGTCGGCAAGTTCAAACTTCTCGAATTGATGCAGCTGGTTAATCCCGTGCACACGGAGCTTACGGAACCCGGGAATGGTTATCCTGCATCCGTCCAGTATCTGCGTGAAACCGGTAATGATGGGCAGGCAGTTCACCTCGCTCCTGAACTTCAGTGCACCTATCTTTATACCCTTCTGTTTAGCCTTCGCCAGGTTGACTATATCCGTCTTCTTCTGGGCAACGGTAGCCCTGTGCAGGACCGAAGGCAAGGTTATGGTATCGGTTATCGGGTTCCTGTCTCGGTCGTAGTGAACCACTTCCCTGTGTTCCGTGTACTTGTAGTCGAACATGCTGTTGTCAGGATTGTCCTTGGTCTGCGACAGCATGTCGTTGACAACCCACTTAGCTTCCTTGAAGCACTGTGCAAGCTTCCTGAACGTTTCCTTCGGGTTGTGCCGGACCGATACCTTGAGCTCGAACACGCGGCAGACCTGCGTCTGCCGCCTCGCCTTCGTCGCGGACATGCTCGCCCGTATCCTGGCCTTTGTTTCTTCGCTCCTTACCGGTTCCATATCAGTATTCTTGACTTCAATAGAAGTTTAGTGGTTCTTTACTCAAATATATAATAAATATCTGTTCATGGAAACTTATTTATTTCTTACATTTCAGGTTCCCTATATACTACAAGGTAGACCATGCAGTAGCCGACCTAAATACCGCCCTAAAGGGTTCCCCGATGCCTAGCGGCATCGGGCGGTATCTTGCGGTCGGCTGTTTATGTCAACTTTGGCGAATCCCGCTTGTGTCAAGTTATCCACTAAGCACACATCTAACCACCTATCTTCCGTAGGAATCATTATATTCGCGTCCTATACTCATTTAACTACCTCCACTATATCACTTACCAGGGTTAAAAATCAATGATGCATATTCTTTCATTTCTTTGGTTATCGCCGCAACGATGTTCCAATCAGGTTCAAGCAATGCGGATTCAAGTTCCTTGAACTTCAAGGAAACCCATATACGCCATGAAGCAAGCTTCCCATACTCCGCAAGCATTCCGTTTACCCAATTATTGATTTCCTCATCACTCCAATCCTTGTAGTCGCCAAGCAAGGATGTTCCAATTTGACCCAACGGGTCCTGAACATGGATGAACTCGTATTTATCCTTCGGTGGGTATTTCATGGTCACACATGGAGAATACTCCTTGGTTTCGACCACCGATTTGAACACTACACCAAAGTCGTTTTCCAAGTTCTTGTAGTAAATCTGAAGCGAGATTTCATCTGGACTTGAACGCTTGAATATGTAAGTAAACCCGTTGAGTACGCATTCATTGTACATAGCTACGGTAGGATAACATGTGCAAATACTAGACCACAATCTGTCAATAATGCTCATTTGTGCACTACCTCCACTCTATCTCTCGCCAACCACCCGTCCGGCGTCTCCCGGAACTTTACGTTTACCGTCCCCTTCTGGCTGAAGCGGGTATACCCGAATCCCTTCTCGGCGACGTGGTGCAGCCTGTCGATTTCCGCATCCACGTCCTGCTTGGACATTGTACCTCCGTCCTTCCCGCCATGCACCCGTAGTTCCCGGTACATGCAATGGCGGCACAGGTTCATAATCCAGCCCTTCGTGGTCCATATCTCCCGGTAGCCCCCGGCATTCCTCGGCTCGGCACCGCAGCGCTCGCAAATCCATCCGGACAGACTCTCAGCGATGCCCTCCAGTGAGTCCTCCCCGGTGGATACCGAGGTATAGATGCGGAGCTCGCCAAACTTTGACTTGACGTCGGTGAACTGGAAGCTCTTGCGCTTCTCCTCGTCCCAACTGTCATACAGCCGGAACAGCCTCGGGAGGTACCTGTTCTTCCAGAGGTCCTCCCATCCGGTTCCGTCCCACATCTTGTAGTAGTTGACCGATAGCTGCACGGCCTCGTCGTCGGGATTATCCAGGTCCTCCGGGAGGTACCGGAGGAACGGGTACTTTACCAGGAGTTCGTGCATCTCCTGGTCAGAAATTGGATATTTCGGCTGGTTACTCATCTTCTTCCTCGTCGTAGTCGAATTCGTCCTTGTCCTGCCAGTGCTTGTACAGGGTTATGCAGAGGGTACCGTCGCACGGGCGCACCATTATGCCGCACTCGTGGAACATGCGCATCAGGATACAAATATAGTCAATTTCCGGTATCTTGCAGCGGTTCTCCTGCTGGAACCGGTCAATCTCCCGGTCCCACCGGTTGCGATTGATGTAGACCTGGTCGGTGGTCACGTATATAATCCACTCCTCGCCGGAGGTCGCTATGTAGGTGACCCTGGTGTTCTCGAGGTAGGCTTCCTTGTATGCCGGCTCCGGCTTGAAGAAATGCTGCGATAGCATCTCCCGGACCTTCCCGAGCTGCCTCTGGTAGTATTCGATGCGCTCGTCCTCGGTAGCCTTCGGCTTGTTCAGGTAGAAGAAGTCGGATATCATTGTTGGCACCTCCCACGCTTCGTTCCCCTGGTAGTCACCAGGTGGGAATTCTTGGAATATTTCCGCAGTTCTCCGGTGGACCTGTTCTGGAATACATAGTCGGAAACGAACCTGTTGTCGTCCGGGTCGCCACAGTTCAGGCAGCACCAGAAATTACCGGATGGTATGTCGATACACTCTCCGGTATCCACGTCGACTACCTTGTATCCGATATCCACGGCGTTCCAGCAGGTTACCAGGCCGAAGCACCCGCCAGCCACCAGGAGAACCAGTAGCACACGGCGAACCCAGTCATCCGGGGTGCTCATATTGATTAGGTCCTCGAAGTAATCCTTAATTGACTGTATCATCGTTTCCTCGAATATACTTCATATACAAAGTCGTTGCACCATTCCTGCCGGTTGTACTTCACGCACATGGCTTGGTACAGACTGTACAGTTTCTCCCGGTCCAATCCGGGAGGCTCCATTCTCATACCCTGCAGGACAGCTGCTGCCGTGTCGACATTCCTGCCGCTCCTGCTAAGTTCTCCACTGGTGTACAGCTTGAATACGCCACGCTTTCCAGGCTCGGCGCCTACCCGTGCCCTACCAAGAACCACTATGGTCCCGCTTCCGGCATCGTAGCACACCGCCCGGTCGTCATCGGGGGTAACTAGCATCTTGGCCATTATCCGGCGAAGAAAATGAAGGAATATCGCAAGGTATGCCGCCTTGAAAATCACTTAGCCTCCACTAGCAGGGACATCGTACGGTAGAGTTTCTTCGAGCTCTTCTTGTCGAATACGTATGTCCGGTGAATGTCCTTTCCTTCCGGCCCCGCGAAGTTCATGGTCCATTCAATTTCACCCGCATTATCGAACGAGAGAATTTTGAGGCAGTCCCAACCGGTATGCGTATTGGAGACGTCGTAAAGTGCAGAAATGGCTCCGTACTCCGTCCGTTTCGGCGGCACAATCGGTATGAGCGAGCCGTCCACCATCATATCCAGAATAGAATCGTCGAGAATCCCCATTCCTTCCACCTTTTCTCCCGGGAGCTTGCTGAGAGGCTCCGGGGTATCATCGTCCAGCTTGAACTTGGCGATATTCTGTATGCACGCCTTGATGTCGTACAGCCTCTTGTTGAACTCGTCGCTCCCGTAACACATTCCGTCCATCTCGGACAGGACGGCGAACAGGTCTGTCACTGCCGATACGAACTCGCCCGCCGTGTCGTCGCACAGCGCGGCTATGGCCCGGCCCTTGCGACTAGGATAGAGAACGAACCACAGCTTTCCTTCCGGAGCGTTCCGCCAGTGTACCACCAGCCGTCGCCAGGTATACTTCGGTGCACTGACCATTGTCCGCCTGATGTCAGTGAAACTTGCACTGGCAACGTCCTCGGTGCTGAACTCCCAGTCCTCCCCGGGAGTTCCCAGGGACCCGAGAAAGTGCTGAACGTGCTGCAGTACTTCCTTCGGCTCGACGATATTGTACCTTATCATGTCCATGATTCGGATGAACAGGGGGTCGTCCTCAAGCATGCTGTCAGTCATAGATTCCCCACGGTCATAGCACATGCGGCCTTCAGTTATATCATCCAGGGATACAGTTGCACACCAATGCACACTGCCCGCCATCTGATGAAGGTCGGAGACGGTCAGCTCGTTGTGTTCCGCGTGCTCCGCATGCACGCTGTTGAGCCTCATGGTCTTGCCGGTAATACCGTCGATAACCTCGTACCCGTACTTGGCGGTATCAAGGAACTTTTCAATCTTTATGTCGAATGTGGACTTGCAATCTTCCATATTGTCCTCTTTTCACCAAATATAGCAATTTTTCGAAAACTTTTTGCTATATTTGTGGTGTCAATGTTCAATAAAATCTACAAGGCGTTCTACCTATCCCTGTTCATAGCGGCAGTCCGCAAGATTGTCGACCGGTTCACCATACACCCCGCATCAATGAATGACTATCACGTCGTCATTCCTTTCTGCGAGCACTGCATCATCGCAGGAAGATACCGTTCGCTATCCGTGGCAGAAAGGGCAAAGCGAACCGTAGAAGCTGAAAGCGGGTACATCTGCCAAATCGTACAGGCCAGGGAAATCCAAGGCTACGTCGCACAGAAATGCAGCGGTAGCAGCAGCTCCATATTCGATGACGACAAGACCAGGGATTACCTGTCCCTCAGCAAGCGCACAATCATACGGGCGTTCGTCCATGAATACGAGGCCGAGAATTAACGATGAAAACCATATTCAACGCGTTCTACCTGTCCATATTCATCGCCGCCCTCCGGAAAATATTCCGCCAGGCGGTTCCCGACACATCCGTCGACATATCGCAGAAATACATAGTGGCAATACCTTACGGGGAACATTACGTGTGCGGGACCTTCATCTCGCAGGACAGGGCAACACAGCTCTGCCAGAAGATAGTCAAGCTTACCGGATACCGCATGGGCAGCGGGCTTACCGTCGAGCAGTACCGGCATAAGTACCGCGACGCACAGTTCCTTTCCATTTTCGAGTGTGCAGGCAAATTCAGCATGCCGCCTGACACCCCGGAAATCAGGAAGATGTGCCAGGCGGCAGGCCAGGACTTGAGGAGCACCACATTATGATACCTACAGCATACGACGCCTTCTACGCAACGCTTTTTCTCCGGTTCCTCCGCAGGACCTACCGGAAGCTCTCTCCCGGCGGCCCCGGGGAGTATACCGTCGTACTCGGCTACGAAGGCACCGCGTACATACTCGGACGTTTCCACAGCGAGGGGAAGGCAATGAAGTTCGCAAGGAAGGCGAAGGCCGTACTGAACCAGCCCGTATACGCCAAGAATCCCCGCGAGCTCGTCATACTACTGTCAAACTTCCATGGAAAGGCAAATTCCATATTCGACGCCGATACAATGGACAGGAACACCACAGTTCTCCTCAGGGCACTGGTCCTGTCCGCCAACGAGAGCCAGACAGCGTCCACCACCCAGCCGTAAGTGCATAAACTTTCCGGTATGAGCACCAATAGCAAGATACGCGAAATTGTAGAATGGATAGCCGCAGGGTTCGGTTTCCTCGCCCTTGCAGTACTCCTAATCGCCATAATCAGCGGGCTTGCCCTGCTATTCCTGCATATCTAGACTTCGTCCGCGTAGCGGAACACTATCCCCTTCCACGACTTCATCACCTTACGGCATATAGCGCTTACAGTCTGCGGGAATGTCCCGGCTGCCTCGGCTGCCTCCTTCAGTGAATTATACCGGCGGTATACCTTTCCTGTCCGGGAGAGCCTGACTACCTTCCTTGCAGTTGGCCGTGGAGGCTCGTCGAAAAAATCTACGTCCCAACCATTTCGCTTGCATACCTCGTACGCTACCCTGCTGTGCATGCGCATCTCGTTACGGGTACTGAACTTGGCCGCCTCTATTCTGCAGTTCTCCTTGTCCATCCAAGTACCTGCCGGCCTCCTACGACGTTTCAGCCAGTCGCATTCTCCTATCCAGCCATTCCTGCGCATCTTGTCTACGATATACGGATACTGCTTTCGGAACTCCGTGTAGTCAGTGAACTGCCGTGCTATCCTGAAGCAGTCCGCCTTCGTAATCCGTTCAAGTCCACCAAGCCCTCCCCCGGACTTCTCGTTGAGCATAACCCATCCAGCATCCCGGTAATGGGCAATCTCGCTAATCTCTATATAGGCACCATCCTCCGGATTCAGGCCGGAATGCAGTATCTTGACCTTGGGAACCGGCTCACCGATAGAGTCCGCATAGTCGCGCACCTTGTCTCCACACATGCGATGGGCCGAGTCCCTCTGGCATATCGATACGGTACGGCCAACGTATGCGGTATTATGCGACGGGAACTCGTATACGTATACTGAATCACGGTACCTATCCTTGTCCAGATGCTTGTTCCGTGATAGGAACGTCATCTTTCCTATAAGGCCATGCCGCACTGCGCGGTCATACATCTTCGGATTCTTCGTACGGAAGTCGTTTATAGTACTGAACTGCTGGGCTGCCTCCCATATCTTCTCGTCAGAAATACGCAGTTCCCGGGAGTTCAGCAGGACATCTGCCGTATCGGGAAACCCGAGCTCCCATATTGTATTATCCTTCTTGCACTTCATGTACGTATTCGGATACTTCCGACGGAACTCTACCAGCGTATTGCATTCGGCAGCACGCTTCTTGCATTCCTCCAGGGTCATCTTCTTGACCCGGTTTGGAAACACCTTGTCGACTAGCCCGTTCTTCCACAGTACATCGTATACGGACGCGTCGTTCTTCACAAGGTCGACCACCTTGTCATACCTGCTTGCTATGGCCAATGCAGTAGCTATGTCAAGTCTTCTGGCCTCCAGTCCTCCGCGCACACCGTACTTCAGGTTCTCCACCCTGTTGTTCCTGAAGTCCCCGTCAACATGGAGAACGTTCGGCAAGTTCTTCGGGTTCGGCATGAACGTCTCCGCGACAAGCCGGTGTATACTATACCGATGGCTTCCGATTCGTACACTGAGCTTGCCACCATCCTTCACCCCCGGAATCCACCCGGATTCATCGCTTACTCTGACCAGTCCGTCGCTAGACACCTCTATGTCCAGGGTCGGATGCTTCCTTATTACTGGCTTACCCATTTAAACTCCTATTGGCACCGGCAGGTATCTACGTCCTGGCACAGGCTCCTGGAAACCCGTCTAATCAGTTCGAATGTCGTAGGGAAGTGGGCCCTCCCCATCTTAACCCGCTCGTCGTTCTCGTTCCATATGTTATGGATTTCCCGGGAAGTCACCTTGATGCCTACCGGGGGACGGTCGTTGTCCTTCCTGCCATATGCAATGACGAACCCATGCTTGCCTTCATTATCTATCGCATCCCGGAGCATCATGGTTGCCTCCTGGCACTTCAGTATGCTCCCGTAAGACGCGAAGCAGTATATATCGCCTGACGTCAGTTCAACCAGGCAGCAGTACCTCTGTCCGCCGGAGGGGATTATCCTTCTCATAATCTTCCGGAGGAACCATAGTATCAAGGCAAAGTAGCACGCGTTCCTCATTTCCTCTCCATTATGCTAGGGTATTTATTTTTCACGAGGTCCTTCACTATGTCATACGGCGACTTCAGGTTTCCCTTGTTGTCATCTGTATACATGTAACGCCTCGCCATGGACACACCGTATGACTTGTCAGCATACATGTCCCAGTATATCTTGACACCGTTTTCTTCCATGCGGAAGCACGTACGGACCGGCCTGGCATACTTGCTATCGGAAATCTTCCGTATTGTATTCCTTGCAAAATGCAGGAATATGGCGAAGTACACCGCATTCTTCATTTGTTCCACCTCCACACGTCGTTATATGTGGCACGCGCACCGTTGACTATGCAGCGCAGGCTCGCTTTCTCGGCATCATCGAGCCGGTCCTCCAGCTCGCATAGCGGCCGGTAGTGCCTTCCTATCGGGAGTACCTGCAGGCGCATGGATGGAATTGCCTTGTCGCAGCAGTCCCCCCACGCATCGATTACCGCCCCGCTTACCAGGCACGCCAGGCCGTCGGTCATATCACGCACTGTACCTGGAACTGCGTAGTAATCTCCGTATACCACTATATACAGGGCGAACGCCCGGTGCTTCCCGGCAGGCACCATAACCTTCCGCAGCAGCCTCCGGAAGAAACCAATAATAATTGCTATATATACCGCCCTACCTGTCATTCGGGAACCTCAACCACTCTCCCGGCATGATGCTCGTGAGGTCAGCCCAGGCATGCTCAAGTACACTACGGTAGTCCATGTACCTGGGATAGCTTGTCCACCTCGTATCCGAAACGGAAGAACTAAGAAGTAGAATGCCGAACGGCATCCCGGTTTCCGTTCCGGTGTACCTTTGTTCGAACCGTTGTCTCAGTTCGATAAAGCGTCGTACCGACGCGCTGTCTACCGGAATGTAAAACTCCCAGCCATACTTGAAGTAGACCTCGTGCAGGTCCGTATCTATCATGTACATGCTGTAGGTCTTCCCTCCCGGACTGAACGGGTCCACCGGAGAGCTACCGGTAGGCACCAGTACCTTCCGCAGCAACCTCCGGATGAAACCTATGAATATTGCGATGTACACCGCCCTAGTCAAGGAACCACTCCGGTGGAATTGTGTCCATTACATGACCGTATGCCTCGGTCATCACCTTGTCGTGCTGTTCATAGTGCTGAGTCCAGGCCGGATACATCCCCACGTAGTCCTCCGGCCCATCCGAAGGCAGTATCTCTACGCTGAACCCAACATGCGTCCTTTCGGAACAGTACTTTCCCTTTATCAGCCGCATCAGCACATATAGTGTCATCCTGGAATTCTCGTCGTCAGGAACCTTGAACTTGTTGCCATACAGGTAATATACCGGACTCTCGCAGTGGTCCACCAGGAACAGCCCGTATGTCCCCGATGCAGGCAGCGGGATGTCACCGGGAGAAACTGGTTTGGCTTCCTTATTGCCCGGGCTAGCCTTCCGGATGACCCTGCGGGCGAACCGCAGCAACAGCGACAAGTATATAGCCTTCCTCATATCGACCTCGCCTTCTGCGCTATGTCTCGGAGCTCGTCAGCGCTGAATTCGTCCATCAGGTCGTATATCTCGCTGAAGTCATCCTGCAGGTCGAGTATCCTGATGTCCCTCTGCTGTCCCTTACGGCACAGCACTATGAACTCCCTGTTCCAATCATTAAGAATCATAGTATCCCGGGCCCACCCGGCGGCAACCGCCGAATGCCCCTCGTATACCCTGACGTACCTGTCCCTGGTGGACCCTGGCTCGTCCTCGTACCTCAACAGCCATAGCACCACCCAGGGAGTACCTGATGCCACCGGGAGGAGCCGCCACATCACCTTCCGGAGGAAATATAGAAATATCGCAAAGTACACTGCGTTCTTCATCGTCAAGCAATCCTCTTGCATCCTTCCGGCAATATCTTCAGTACATAGTCGTATGCCTGGTGAAGGAAGTTCATCATATTCTGCGATGTAAATTCCACGGGATAACCGCTTATGACATCGTCCTTACTCGCAATATAGAATCCAATATTGTATCCGAATGACCTGGCCACCTTCCCGTACTTCTCAAGCAGTCTATCGTTGACATCCCATGACGCCCTGCCACCCACAATGAACTTGCCGCCTATCCGGTAGTTAATCGTACTGGCCTTGTACAGGAACATCGCGCACTCGCATGGCCGGTCTCCAACCCTGGCCTTCACCCGGCTGCTACCGGCAGGCACAAGGACCTTGCTTTTCAACCTCCGCAGGAACGAAATAACCATCGCACAGTATATAGCCCTACGCATTTTCCATCCTCGCCAGGAACTTCTTTAAGTCGAACACCATCGTCCTGCACATCTTATAGAACTTGGCGCTTTGCTCCACGGACATCGTGTCGAGAAGTTCCTGGAAGCTCCCGTCGTCCGCATCGTCGGTGCCTATTCCGGTAGTCCAGCCGCCGTTGTCGGCAAACACTCTATCGTAGTGCTTCTCCAGGTATTCCTCCGCGGCACTCCGCAGGCGTTCGTTGAGCATCAGCTCCGACCCTACGTGGTAGAACCTCCCCAGCCTCCCCATGTCGTCTATCTTGAACAGGTTGATGTGGCAAGGATACTTCTTCCCCGGATTCAGCCTGGCCTTGCGGGCAGGCGCCATAACCCTCCGGAATAGTCTCCTGAGGAAATAGAGTATGATGGAAAGGTACACCGCAATCCGCATGCCACCAAATATAGCAATTTGTGCAAACTTTTTGCTATATTTGTAGGCATGAAAAAGAAGAAACCCCAGACCCCCGCCACTAAAAAGAACAGTTCCGGCAAGAAGAAAAAGACAAGCATCACCGTCGACAACAGGTTCGACTTCGCCAAGGAGTTCCCCCAGGTAGGCCCGTACAGTTACCGGGTCGAAGGATACACGTTCAACCTTGAATATACAGTAATGAACCTCCCGGTCGGCAACGTGGAATTCGTGGACTGCCAGTTCATCGGCAACTCGATAACGCCCGGGACAGTCCAGTTTACCGGGAAGGCATCTTTCATCGGGTGCGAATTCGGGCCAACCTGCGAATTCGGGCCAACCTGCGTACTCATTGTCACCGAAAATCAAGACTACAACAGCTACGGGATAATCATGTCCGCTTGCAACGGAGGACGCCTGTCGCTGTCCGGGACGAAGGACAAGCTGTCGTCGCTGGCCATGAACGACTGTCAATTCAAGCGCGTGTCGATACAGTATTTCTACAAGGTCAGCCTAAACGGCATATCTGCCAGGTACGTTTCCGTCCACAAGGTAACCGGAAGCGTGGAGCTAGTCAATTCTACACTGACACCGGAACAGGGCAACTACCATGCATCGGTACTATCGATGTCGTCTATCACGAACGCCTACCTGAGAATCGTGTCATCCAACCTCCCCGGAACCGTATTGGTCGAAGACGCGTCCGTGACGGACTTCGAAATAAAAAAGTGCTCTAGCATAGAGACTTTGTCATTCAGGTACGTTACCCTGCACAGAATCCTGCTCGACTCGATATCCACGATAGGCTTAATCGCAGCAAGGGTATCGGCGTGCGCCGAATACAGCATCCCCCCAGACTGCCGCATGCTCACTTCGACTTACCTGTCTACCGGGTTCCCTAAGGGAAAGGCCACCCTGTACAAGAAGGTAATAATGCGACGCCCGTTCCACAAGGACGAACCGGTTATAATCAGGATGGAGGTGCCACCGCCCGCCGAAGCCCGGTTCACCGCGTTCTCCAGGAAGGTACGCGTATCAGAGGCCAAGCCGGTTGCATTGTACAGGATTCTGCAGTCCCGTGAAGGAAAGGTGAACGCCGTACAGGACATCAAGCTCCCCATGTTCGCGTCGCTCAGGTCCAACTACGACACCGGGTTCAGGTACCGCATCGGCAAGACCGCCAGGCCAGAACTGCCCTTCGACATAACCGACACCGAGTGCTCGTCCGGAATACACGGGTTCCTCGACCCCATGGAAGCGGCGAGGTACTGATGCATACTCACCGAATGATAGTACCGAACTTCGAGTGCGAGACTCGCCGGCGCTTCAACCGGTGGCTAGACGTCCTGGAACACTCCGGGATATGCGCACAGGTCTACCGGAACTCCTCCGAAGACACCGCCAGCATACTGGAAAGGGCCCACGGGAAGGACGGGGTGTTCCTCGTTCATGCCGACCATACGGGCTCATACCTGCTTGGCGCAGAGGAACGTACCAGGAACGTCATGGAGGAAATCCAAGAGAAGATACAGCTGACACCGGACAGGCACCTGGTACTCGTAGAAACGTACGACGAGTTCATCTACCAATGACCTTAAGAAACGCGGCATACCTCGCCATATTCCTGCATTTCGCCAGGAAGACCATAAGGAAGATGTCCCCGGATGCACCTAGGAGACCCGGGAGGTGGATTGCAATCTACCCATATGCCAACGAGTCGGCAATAGTAGGCTCGTTCAACACACAGCAGAAGGCCGAGGAGTTCAAGAAGAGACTCCGGGAGTACGTACGCTGCAGGATTGATATAGAATGCCTAGATGACTGGAAAGGGCATTCCACATACTACAAGTTCAAGTCCGTATTCGACTTCATGGGGTGCATCGACCACTGGCCACAGGTACCCCATTTCGCCGAGAGCCACGGGCAGAACAGGGTGACCACCGACCCATCAGAGGCAAACGAGGTTATGAACCGGTGGAGGCACCGGTAGGTACCGGGATTATTACTTAATCTTGATGTTACATATCCTTAACGAGACGAATGGAAAACCCACGATATGACCCATTATACCAATCATGGTCTGCCCCGCCATAATACACAGTTGCAAATAGATAATATGTACCATCCCAATCGTCTATAGTAGTACTCCAGAAATATGCGGATTCACCATCCTCAGTGAAATTATCGGACCATTTTGCGCCTCCCGGCAATAATGAAAATGAATACTCATCAGTATTTACTATACCGTCTGCATGTTTCCATTCAGTGGTAGCTCGTAACCTAGGTCCTGCAAGTTCTTCACCACCAGCAGTTTCGACAAGAGTTTCTATTTCTGATTGGCTAGGAACATGCCAGCCATCCGGTATTCCAAGAGAGGATAAATGCTCTTCCAAATACAGCATGGCATCTTCATTATATAATAGGCCGTATTTTTTTCCGTTTACACCATATGTCGTCTCGTCGTTATGAAGATACCACGCGCCCGGTTTACTTTCTACATATTCGTCACCTATCGTGCACCCGTCGAACTTGTAGTCCAGGTTCTCGGCCATCCATACCTGGTTTCCTATGGTGGTAGTCCGGTATGACCTTCCGCCTATGATAACCGTATTCGGGTCGACCGGTTCCGGTTCCGGTTCCGGTTCCGGTTCCGGTTCCGGTTCCGGTTCCGGTTCCGGTTCAGGCTTATCCCCGCCGCCTCCCGGTACCTCCCGGGAGCTTCCCGTCATAGAACAGAGTACGTCGTCAAGCTGGACTATGCCGTCCTTGCCAATGAAGAAAGTGTTTGTTGGATTCATTTTTCACCCTGTCTGCCGTTTTCCACAGTTTATATTCCTCTCGCAACCAGGATGTCCCTTATGCAGCAGTCCACCGTTCTGCATACGCTCTCCACCTCTCCCGGACTCCCCACGCCAACATCACGGCAGAACCTCACAACGCTCCCTACAGGCCTGTCCGTCTCCAGCAGCCTCAGGCGGAGACCCTCCGGGAGCTCCTCGCTCCATACCGCGGCGTTCCCCTCCACTGCCCACATCCTACCCTCCGGTATCTCCCAGGGTCCACCGACGACAAGCCCGTACCCCCTCCCGGCAAGCTCCAGGCTCATCACCCGGCACCTCCCGGCAGGCACCAGCACCCTCCTCATTAACCGCCGCAAAAATCCCAAAACTATCAGCAGATATACAGCCCTCACAGGTACTTCCCCCCGTTCGCGTCGAACCAGTCCGATATCTCGCTCGCAACATTCCTCGCACGGAAATCATCTATCTCCTGCCATGTCCTCATGTCCCCAACCCTACCCTCGCTGACGCTTATGCTGCATCCGCAAGGAATACTCTGAGCGACACATGGTATCATGTCCAGTAGCATGGCGTCCACCCTGGCCTGACGCCCGAACCCGACTATACCGTACTCCTCCCCATCCACCTGAAGACCAAGCACGTACCCCCCGTGCCTCCACCGGTAGTTACCGGAAGGTACCAGCACCCTCCTAAGCAGCCTCCGGAGGAACCCAAGAACTATCAGCAAGTATACCGCCCTCATAGCAACCCCGTGTGCCTGCTTCCTTCCGGGACTATGGACTTGACGTAATCGTAGGCCGAGTTCAGGAACTCCATCATCCGCGGAGACGTCACGCCCGGAAGGGAACCCACGCTAAGGTCCCCCTTGCCCACCGAGTAGAAGCCTATCTCGTACCCGAAGCACCTGGCAATACTCCCGTACCTGTCACTCACCCTGTAGTTGACCTCCACCGACGCACGGCCCCCCACTAGGAAAGTGCCGCCGACCCTGTAGCTGACCTTCCCCTCGTATAGGTACATGGCGCACTCGTATAGAGGGTCCTGCGGCCTCTCCCTCACCCGGCTGCCACCGGAAGGTACCAGCACCCTCCCCAGAAGCCTCCGGGAGAAACCCAGCACTATCAGGACATACACCGCCCTCACATGAACCTCCCGCGGTTCACTTCCCACCATGCATCTATTTCCTCGACAATTTCCTCGACAGCATTCCAGACCTCCCGGTCCGGTATCATCGACCAGTACTTCATCTCCCGCAGCATCTCCCGGTTCGCCGCCGTCTTCTCCAGCACGACCACCGACCATCCGTACGGCAGCTTCCCCTGGGTGAACTCCCGCAGCTCCCGCAGCATCCTCTTTACCTGCCACCTCCCGCCGAAACCCTTCAGCCAGTACATGTCACCACTGGGGAAGGCGGCACCGAAGGCATCCTTCCTGCCAATGCACAGCCGGAATTCCCCATCCTTATACTCCCGGCTGCCACCGGAAGGCTCCAGCACCCTCCCAAGCAGCCTCCGGGAGAAACCAAGCACCAGCCCACAATACACAGAAATCCGAATATCTACAGGTATCCTCATATCGACCACAAATATAGCAATTTCCCCACCATACTTTTTGCTATATTTGCTGGCATGAACAATAACAACGATTTCGTCAGGCTCAACGCCTCCTCCGGCGAGAAGTTCTTCCGCCGCTCAGCAATCTCCTCCTTCGGCATCACCCGGAAGGTATCCACCACCGCACCCACCACAATCGAGGTCCGAGTCGTCTACCAGACAAGCTCCGCCAACAGGTCACGCCGGATATCAAAGAATGGAACGATAAATGGATTCCCGCTGACCAAATCAATTATGTAATGAGAAAGTAATATGAGAAGACTTTTTATCATCAGGAAGGATTTGAACCTGGCTCCGGGTAAGCTGGCCGCCATGGTCGCACATTGTGCCGAGGGCTACTGGATTAGCCTGCTCAAGACGTATGCGTCCATGGGCGGAATCATGGACAACGAGTTCGAGTATCTGCCGGTATCGACCAAGCGCGACCCGGATTACTGGATGCTTTACCGCCATCCGGCACTGGCCAAGGCTGCCAAGGAAGCGCATGAGCGTGGAGAGACTTCGTTCAAGTGGCAGAGGGAGGATTCCAGGCCGAGCGTGACCGTGGCGATGGAGATTCCGAAGGATGTCTGGAACGGGTACATTAACGACATCTTCACCAAGACCATCTGCGAGGCCAAGAACCTGAACCACCTGATGAAGGTGGTGGACCTTGCCAAGCAGGCCGGTATGGTTGAAGGTATTGATTACGGCTTCATCGATGATGCCTGCAAGACCGACCTCACGCCGGAATTTACCGACGAGAACGGACAGGGACGGTGCAGGGTAGGCATCTGGTTCAAGCCGCTATCCGACGAGACAAGCTA
>Ga0310786_10000583_pt1 | contig 59186 bp, 56 predicted proteins | sample AusTroGonzalo_MG_FD_203881 | JGI IMG/M metagenome (GOLD analysis project Ga0310786, IMG submission 203881) | Bovine rumen microbial communities from tropical cattle in Woodstock, Queensland, Australia - Gonzalo_03 (v2) (version 2) | ecosystem: Host-associated > Mammals > Digestive system >...
AAGCAGAAATATGGGCTGCCTGACAAATATATCCTGAGCTTATCAACTCTTGAGCCGCGTAAAAACCTACAGCTTCTTATACAGGCATACAGCGAGCTTACAGAAAAGGGCATACAGCTGCCCGAGCTTGTTCTTGCAGGACGTCAGGGCTGGAAGCTTGATGAGGTATTCGGTAATATCAGTGACAGGGTAAAGGACAGGATACATTTTACAGGCTTTATTGACGATGCAGATCTCGCTCAGGTATACCGTGAGGCTGAGCTTTTTGTGTTCCCGTCAAAGTATGAGGGCTTCGGATTGCCTGTAATTGAAGCAATGAGTCAGGGAACTTTAGCTGTGACCTCAGATGCGGCTTCATTGCCAGAGGTGGCAGGAGAGTCGGGGATAATGTTCCGTTCCGATGATAAGGCTGCTCTTAAACGTGTGCTCATAAAGGCTCTTACTCTTTCTGAAACTGAGAAGGTAATAAAGAGAAATGAAGGGCTTAGGCTGAGCAACAGTTTTGTATGGTCAGACGAGGCTGAAAAGCTGCATGAAATAATGAAAATCGGGCTGTGATGATAAGGAGAACAGAATATGAAATTTTCGTTGATAATCGGTACTCTTGACCGACCTGCGGCGTTTGAGAGCTGTTACAGATCGTTGAATGCTCAGAAGTTCAAGGATTTTGAAATAATAGTGATAGATCAGAGCGATAATGATGAAACGGCTGATATAGTAAAAAGGATAAATGACGAAAGGATAATATACAGGCATGTTAATTTCAGAGGCTTGTCAAGGGCAAGAAATGAAGCCCTGAAACTGGCATCAGGTGATTATTTCTGCCTTATTGACGATGATGCGTATTATCACAGCGATTATCTTGCTGTGGCAAGCAAAAATGTAAGTCCTAAGGTTATTTTGTCGGGATATATTTTTGATACTATAAAAAAAGGCGATTTTGTAGGATATGACAGCTCGCTTAACAATAAAAAGCTTTCCATGAGAAAGATAATAAGGACCTGTCCTTCGGCAGGTTTGGTATTTCCTCGCAAGGTCCTGGAGGATTGCGGAGCCTTTGATGAACGGTTTGGAGTCGGCTCTTTATATGGTGCCGCAGAGGAAACGGAAATGATATTCAGGGCTCTGAAAAAGGGGTATTGCGTAAAGTATATCAAAAATATGCGTTTAAAACACCCTGTACCTGTTGTCAAAAGCGGAGAATTGACTCCGCAAAAGGCAAAAGCTTATTTCAGAGGTTTCGGAGCACTTTACAGAAAGCATTTCTCCGTTCAGACCGTTCTGAGTGGCTACCTTGAAAACTGGATAAAGCTGATCATCAAGAGAATAGTGTACCGTGGTGAGAAAAAAGAGATAGTAAAAGCACAGATACAGGGCTTTGTTAGGACTTTGCTGAGTTTTCAAGGGAGAAGAGCAACTGAGCTGTAATGCTCAGGAATGATTGACAGTGACTGTCTGATGATGTATAATATATTTATTGCGTTTTAGGAGGAAAAATATGCAGGGAATAAAAAAGCGTCTGTCAGGCTTCTTTGAGATGATAACTACGGAGAAATTTTTCTTTTATTATATCATTTCGGTAATGATATCTCTGCCTGTTATGGAAATATTCGATGAAAGACATTCTCAGGCGTTTGCAAGTCAGCCTGTTATCGTTGAGGTAGCAGGATTTATAGGGATATTCGTCATCATAGTGCATTTTCTGAAGCATCAGGATATAAAGTATTATCTTTCCGATCTTCTGTATCTGCTGTTGTTTGTGTTCGCACTTCTGTCGGCGGTATTCACGCTGAATAAATTTGCTACGTGGCACGGATTTGATTACGATGAATGGATGTTCAATTTTGTTGCATACTTCAGCCTTATGTTTGCGGGAACAATGGTAAATGACAAGCATATGAGGAAATGCATACTGAACGTATTCATACTTGTTACGGTAATACAGTCGGTGGTCGCAGCATTGCAGACATGCGGCATATATATGATCGAATGTTATTTCGATCCCGAGATAATTTTAGAGGCGAAAAGAAGCTATGGTCTTACTCAGCATTCAAACTGGTATGCAGGACTCAGCGTTCTCATGTTTGCCTGCACATCGGGCATCTACCTGTTTACTCAGAGCAAGCTCATACGCAATATAACATATGGCATATCCATTCTATGCTTCTATACGCTTCTTTCATCTGAGGCAAGACTTGCATGGGTGGGTGTGGCAGCGTATCTTCTTTTCCTTGCTGTCTCTCTGACAGTAATGAAATTCAAGGGAATGGAAAAGGAAAAGCTCAGAAGTATATTAAAGCGTCTGGTACTGCTTATTGCAGGCGTGATACTGGTCATAACCTTTGTTATAATAGTCTGCGGCAAGATAACAGGAAAGCTTGCACTAACGAAGGAAGAGATAAACAATGTATCAGGTGGAAACAAGAAATATGATAAGCTTGCTACTTCAAGAGTGTATATATGGAAATTTGGACTGAAGATGGTTCCAGAACACTGGGCTTTCGGAATAGGTCTTGACAATTATGAGGATGCATTCTTTAGAAGTCCTGATTATATACCCGGATATTACACTCAGGCGAAGGGACATAACGAGTATATCCACTACCTTGTAACACAGGGCGTGTTCCAGCTCGCAACATACCTTACCCTGCTTGTATATGCAGCAGTTACAGGCATAAAGAACGTTATCCGCAACGAGGACAAGGAGGAGAGATTTATCAACTGGATACTCCTTGGTATGCTTTTCGGATATGCTGCACAGGCATTATTCAACAGCAGTATTGTAAATATAGTGCCATACTTCTGGATAACCATAGGTATGTGTCTGGCAAAGAAGAACCAGCATTACTTTGGATACTCAAAGGAACATAAAAAGGCCAAGAAGGCATAAAGCTAAAGACCGCTCCCCGTGTACAGGTGAGCGGTCTTTAATTAAGGAGTGTGATTTTATCAGATGACATATAAATTATAACTCAGAAATAAATAATTATCAAGATGACAAATGTCACTTTAGTAGTGACATTTGTCACTGTTTTTATAAAGCAGAAACTGCTGATTTGACATTTTTACATAACTATATTATAATGAAAACTGATATTGTTTTATGAAAGGAGCTTTGGCTTGGGCAGTATAAAGCGCAGAAAAGGAAAGAGCTGCATTGAATTCCCCGAGGATTACTGTGTTGTGGATATAGAAACTACGGGACTTGATCCCGAGACCTGCGAGATAATCGAAATAGCGGCGGTCCGCTACAGAAACGGCAGGAAAGAAGCTGTTTTCAGTACCTTTGTGAAGCCTGAGAACCATATCCCCGAGTTCATAACGGGAATGACGGGTATAAATGATGCTATGGTAGAAAATGCTCCCGACATAAAAAAGGCAATACTTGATTTTTATGATTTCGCAGGGAATGATATGCTCATGGGGTATAATGTCAATTTTGATATAAACTTCCTTTATGACAATCTCCTGCGCTGTCACGGCATATATCTGCAAAATGATTTTGTGGATGTGCTGAGGTTTTCGCGGAAGGTACTCACACTACTCCCCGACAGGAAGCAGACTACTGTTGCGGCGCATTACGGCATAGAGATAGCAGGTGCTCACAGAGCCGCAAGGGACTGCGAGATATGCAATGCCTGCTACATATGTCTGCGTGACGAGATGCGCAGGCAGGAGGCAGGCTGATGACTGTTAAGAAGTTAAAGGACAGGCTGATTGCTTATGCAGCCGAACGCTACGGTACAATGCCGGAATATCTGTGGGCAAGGACTCCGGACTGTGCTGTGCTCCGATGCGAGACCAATGATAAATGGTATGGCATAATAATGTGTGTGGACGGCAGCAAGCTGGGGCTTGCAAAGGGAGTTAGCTATGATATCGTGAATGTCAAGTGCAGCCCGCTGATGACAGGCTCACTTCTTGCCATGAAGGGAATACACCCTGCATACCATATGCAGAAGGAAAGCTGGATAACCGTACTTCTTGACGGAACTGTTGCTGAGGAGCAGGTGTTTTCGCTCCTTGATATGAGCTATGAGCTCATAAAGCACAGCAGCGGCAGTAAAAGACTTCGCACCGATAACAAGGAATGGCTAATACCTGCATCGCCTGCAATGTATGATGTGGAGCAGGACTTTCAGAGAGACGGCATGATACTCTGGAAGCAGACCTCAAATATCATAGTGGGAGACATAATCTATATGTATATGGCTGCGCCCGTATCTGCCGTAATGTACAAATGCGAGGCGGTAGAGGCGGATATACCGTATAAGTACGATAACGGAAATTATCATATGCGAAAGGCTATGAAGCTGAAGCTCCTGTGTCGTTTCGGAAAAGATGATATGCCGCTGAAAAAAATGAAGGAGCTTGGAGCAGGCGCAGTCCGCGGACCGAGAGGAGTACCGCCGAAGCTCAGCCGTGAGCTTGGAGCTATTAGCAAAAAGACAGGTAAATGATGACGCAGATGCTTTAGAAACAACGTAATATAGCGAAAAATGTCGCGCTATTGATTTATTTCCGTTAATATGGTATAATATTCGTTGTAAGTGTATTTTTATTTTTCCGATTTTTGACAGGAGGAACTTTATGCTTAATGCTGATCTGAAGGAATTTCAACTGACTTCTGATTTTGATGAGCTTGTGATCTCGGCTGTACTGGCAGTGCCCTCGGGAGATATAAACGGTATTGTCCAGATAGTCCATGGTATGAATGAACACAAGGAGAGATATTACCCCTTTATGGATTACCTTGCAGAGCAGGGATTTATAACAGTAATACACGATAACCGCGGTCATGGCGGAAGCATAATGGAGGCTGATGATATCGGCTTTATGTTCAGAAAAGGCGGCGAGGGCTTTGTAAGCGATATTGCTCAGATCAATAAGCGCATAAGAGCAGCATATCCGAATGTTCCGGTTTTTATGGCTGCAAGCGGTCTGGGGGCTTCGGGTGCAAAGTGCTTTATCAAGGGATACGATGACTGCATAGACGGTCTGGTGCTTCTCGGCAGTCTTTACTACAGCCCGTTCTCACCTGTGACAAGAGTAATAAATTCGGTTGCCTCAAAACGCCCGGGAAGTCGTTTCAGAAGTGAGAAAATATTCGATACTATAGATGACTGCCTCGGAAAATTCTTTGAGGATCCCATAAATTCATGGAGATGCAGCGATCCCGATGTGGTGCTTGCGTACAATGAGGATGCGATGTGTAACTTCAAGCCTACGCTGAACGGCTATCAGGAGATGCTCTGGATAATGAGAAGCTCTCAGTCGGGAGCAGGCTGGCAGCTGAAAAATCCCAAGCTTCCCATACGCTTTATATCAGGCAAGGAGGATACCGCTATGGTATCCGAGAAGAAATTCATGAAGCTTGTATCAAAGCTTGAGAAGATAGGATATGACAGCATATCACACCGACTGTTCGACGGTATGCGCCATGATGTACTCATGGAGAAGAACAGCATAAACGTATACAAGGATATTGCAAAAACTCTGTTTTCGTGGCTTGACCGCTGGAACGAGGAGCGTATGGAGGCAGCTGCCGAAGCAGCAGCCACAGTTGCAGAAGCAGAAGCAGCGGCAGCTGCTGAGGAAATACCCGTACAGCAGGAAAACGAAGAAACAGTAAATGAATAAATAACGATCTACAGGACCGCGGCAGTACCGTCGGTCCTTATATCGTAAAATGAAAGGATCAATTATGGATATCAACAAGACACTGGCAAAGGAATTCGGACTTAAACAGGAGCAGGTAGACAATACAGTCGCACTTATCGACGATGACAAGACTATACCGTTTATCGCCCGTTACCGTAAGGAGCTCACAGGCTCTCTTGACGATCAGATACTCCGTGAGCTCTATGACAGGCTCATGTATCTCCGCAACCTTGAAAAGCGCAAGGAGGAGGTAACAAATGCTATTACAGAGCAGGAGAAGATGACTCCCGAGATAGAGGCTGCTATCAGCGCAGCTGTAACACTTGTGGAGGTAGAGGATATTTACCGTCCCTTCAAGCCGAAGCGTCGTACAAGAGCAAGTATTGCCCGTGAAAACGGACTTGAACCTCTTGCTGTACTTATCATGGCTCAGGAGAATTCAACGGAGCCCGAGAAGGAAGCAGAGGCTTATATAGATGAAGAAAAGAAGATAAACGATGCTCAGACTGCTTTACAGGGAGCTATGGATATCATCGCCGAGGATATCTCCGATGATGCCGATATCAGAAAGAAGCTCCGTACGCTTGCAGGTGAAAAGGGCGAGCTTGTATCAAAGGCTTCAGATACCGAGGCTGAGAGCGTATACCAGAACTATTACGAATACTCTGAGGCTATACCCAAGGTGGCAAATCACCGCGTCCTTGCCCTTGACAGAGGTGAGAAGGAGGGCTTCCTCAAGGTTGCTGTGACTCTTGATGAGACTATGGCTACAGACGTTATCTTCGGTAAGTACATCAAGGCTAACAATGCCTGCGGAGAGCTTGTGAGAGCTGCTGCCGCTGACAGCTATAAGAGACTTATCTTCCCGTCTATCGAGCGTGAGATACGTTCTGAGATGAGTGCGAAGGCTGCCGAGGAGTCCATAAAGGTATTCGCAGCAAATCTCCGTCAGATGCTTCTTCAGCCGCCGCTCAAGAGCAGCATTATCCTGGGACTTGACCCGGGTTACGCTCACGGCTGCAAGACCGCTGTAATAGACGGTACAGGCAAGGTGCTTGACACTGCTATCATATACCCTGTAGGCTCAGCAGGTGCTGTTGAGGCTGCAAAGAAAAAGGTAAAGGAATTTATAAAGAAATATAACGTAAACGTTATCTCTATCGGTAACGGTACAGCTTCACGCGAAACAGAGAGCTTTGCTGCCGAGATAGTAAAGGAAGTGCCTGAGGATGTAAGCTACATGGTAGTAAGTGAGGCAGGAGCTTCTGTATATTCAGCTTCAAAGGTAGCAGCAGAGGAATTCCCGGAGTATGATGTTTCTATCAGAGGAGCTATCTCCATTGCACGTCGTTTGCAGGATCCTCTTGCAGAGCTTGTAAAGATAGACCCTAAGGCTATAGGTGTAGGACAGTATCAGCACGATATGCCTCAGGCAAGAATGAGCGAGGCACTGGGCGGCGTTGTTGAGGACTGCGTTAACTCTGTGGGAGTTGACCTCAATACAGCTTCACAGTCGCTTCTTTCCTACATTTCAGGTATCAATGCTGCAGTTGCAAAGAATATCGTTACCTACCGTGAGGAAAACGGCAGATTTACCGACCGTAAGGAGCTTCTCAAAGTCCCTAAGCTGGGCAAAAAGGCTTTCGAGCAGTGCGCAGGCTTCCTGAGAGTACGTGACGGCAAAAATCCTCTTGACAATACAGCAGTTCACCCCGAGAGCTATGAGGCAGCATCCTCACTTCTCAGCGAGTGCGGATTCACTCTTGCTGATATCGCCGGCAGCGGAGCCGAAGGCATTACAGAAAAGGCTGACAGCATCGGTCTTGACAATATAAGCAAAAATCTCGGCATAGGCGTGCCTACTCTTACAGATATCATCGGCGAGCTCAAAAAACCGGGACGTGACCTTCGTGATGAGCTCCCTGCACCACTTCTCAGAAGCGGCGACGTTATGGAGATAAAGGACTTAAAGCCCGGTATGGATCTTGTTGGTACAGTCCGCAATATCATAGATTTCGGCTGCTTTGTTGACATCGGTGTACACGAGGACGGACTTGTTCATATCTCACAGATATGCAGCAAATACATCAAACACCCTCTCGAAGCTGTAAAGGTAGGTGAGGTAGTAAAGGTAAGAGTCCTTGATGTAGATCTGAAGAGAAATCGTATCTCACTTACAATGCGTCTTAACGATGAGGAGGAGAAGAAGCAGCAGAAGTCCGAGCGCAGAAATGATAACAGAAAGCGCGAAAATCGCAAGCCAAAGGGATTTGATGCTTCACAGCTCCATAACAGCAGCTTCCGTATAAAGCAGAAATAAGGAGAGATCATATGGCTTTCAGAACAGAGGAAAAGGAAATCAAATGTGCTGTCTGTGGCGAAATGTCCGTACAGACAGTGGTAGCGGAGTACGATCCCGATACAAGTGTACCTGACCTTGATATGCGTCCCAATGAAGAGCACCGCTCATATCTGAAATACTGGGTAAGCGAGTGCCCGCACTGCGGCTACTGCAATGCTTCCATAGATATCCCCGTGCTTTTTACGAAGGAGTATCTTGAAAGCGATAAATACAGAAATGCAGGCGGCAGCGGACTTCCGGGGCAATTTATGAAAATGTCTCTTGTCTGCGAGAAAAACAAGGTATATGAGGAAGCTGTGAAGGCTTGTCTCTATGCTGCATGGTATTATGATGACGAGAATGATGACGAAAAGGCTGCGGAGTGCCGCAGAGCTGCACTGAAAACATTCGATCTGCATAAGAGAGAATTTGCTGATAAGCCTGATTTTATCCTGCTTGCAGCCGATCTTATGCGCAGGAGCGGCGATTTTGAAAGAGTTATCCGCGATTATAAGGGCAGATTACTGCCTTCTCAGCTTCTGATATCACTTGAAAACTTTGAGGTGGAGCTTGCCGAAAAAGGTGATGCATCTTGCCATAAAGCCACAGAGGCAAAGGGCGTAGCACTTAAATAATACTATGAGCCGCACTTTAAGGTGCGGCTTTTTATGTTTTATAACATTGACAAGGCTGAGAAATAGTGTTATAATCTGTATGAATGTTGAAAAGATAACAATGGAGGTAACATAATGAAAAGAGTTGCAGCAGTTCTGGTGGCATTGACAGCATCAGTCTGTATTTTTACGGGCTGTGAGCCAAAGAAGAAGGAGATAAAAAGTCAGAATGTCACTCAGCAGAACGGCAGTTCGTATGAAAATGCCATAAAGGAATGCTTTGATGCTATGAATTCAAGCGGCGGAGGAAACGTATTCTACACGTATATGTATCCTGATGCAGCGTTGAACGCTATGAAGCAGGACGGAGAATTCGACAACCTTATTAATAAATTCAATGATGCACAGGCTGAGCGTTTGAAGGATAGCAATGATAAATACTCATTCGGTGAGATAAAGGAAGCAAATCCCCTCAGCGAAAAGCAGATATCGGGTTCAAAGACCTATTTTGTATCCCTCTGTGAACCATTTGTGGCAGATATCAAGGAAGATGCCTTTGATATCAAGGAAGGCTATGAGGTAACGTTCGGCTACAGTAAGAACGGCGAGGCTGACGGTGATGAAACTGTTATAGTGGTAAGTCTGAATGATGAAGGCTGGAAAGTTATAACACACTGACGGAGGAAATAATGAAAAGAGAGTCGGGATATAATACCAGGCAGAAGGAAAAGCTGCTGGAGTATCTTATCAGAAATAAGGAAAAGCATACCAATGTACAGGAGATAAGCGCGTTTCTGTCTGCCGAAGGCTCGCCTGTTGGTGTTGCAACTATATACAGGCAGCTTGACAGACTTGTTGAGCAGGGGCTCGTAAGAAAATATGCCTTTGACGGCAAGACCTCTGCCTGCTATCAGTATATTGAAAATAACGAGCAGTGCCGCAGCCATTTCCATCTGAAATGTTTAAGCTGCGGCAGGCTCATTCATCTTGACTGCGAACATCTTGCAGAGCTTACTCATCATATTGAAGAAGAGCACGGCTTTGAACTGGATTATTCCCAGACCGTTTTCTACGGCCGCTGCTGTGACTGCAAGGGGACTGACTGAGAGGCAGTTCCGCTGCTTTTGTCAGCAGAATTCTTTGGAATGTAGATCTTAACATCACTTTCGCTATTTTTGGGCATAGTACCACCTCCGTGGATATTATGCCCGTTAATTTGATATTTATGAGACAGCGGAAAGGAAAAATTATGAAAATACCTAAGGCTCTGCTGAGACTGGCGGTGTCCGAGATACTTTGCCTTTTCATTGATATCACCTTTGCTGTAACGGGAAATATGCTTATAAGGAGCATATGTCTGATTTGTACAGTCGGCGTAATGACAGCAGTGCTTGCAGATTTTTCTATGAAAGAAGCAAAGAAGGATATCAAGGCCGCGGGAATGAAAGGCGAGGACATAAAAAAAGCAGGGATATTCGCGGCAGGAGCAGCCGTGACTGTTCCGCCGCTTGTAAGCTGGATATTGCTTTATATCTCGTCAAATGGCGGAAGCTTTGACTATTATCGCTGGCATAAGCTGCTCAATGCTCAGTTTTTGCAGCTTTACAATATCATCAACAGCAGTATCCATGCTGCTGAGCTTACAAAATCAGAGCTTGCTTTTATGCTCGTTCCTGTAGCGTTTCCTGCCTTGGCGTTGGTAATACCGTATACTGCGGTATGCGGAAGAAATGAAGATAAATGATATATATGTTAATTCTCAAAGTGCGCAGGAAGCGGCTATTTATGCAATGTGCTGAAAAATAATAGTGTATAGCATTATTAAATTCTTTCACTTGACATGATACGGAGAAATATGATAAAATATATCCTGTAATACTTTTTGTTTATGGAGGTTTTTTTATGGCATTTTGTAAGTACTGCGGCAAGCAGATACCAGAGGGTGGCTCTTGTGACTGCGCTGCTTCAAAGAGCGCAGAAGAGGTCAAGGAAACAGTAGAAAAAGAAGTAAATGACGCTAAAGACACAGCTGAGAAGGCTGCTGATACCGTAAAGGACACGGCATCAGAACTCAAGGAAAAGGCAGGAGAGGTCGCTGATAAGGTTGGCGACAGCCTCAAGCAGGGCGCAACAAAGGTTGACGGCTTAGCAGGCGAACTGTCCGAGAAGCTTCCCGGCGGTATGAAAAACAACAAGAATGCAGTATATGCAGCAGCTGCTGTTATACTTATACTTATCATCTGTCTGCTTTGTCTCCTTTTTGGCGGCGGAGTTAAGGGCGCAGTAAAGAAGTATGTAAATTCTGCTTCCGATAAGAAGGGCGGAAAGACATTCTATTCACTTTCTTATCCTGATTCTGTAATTGACGCACTCAAGGACGAGGACGAATTTGACGATCTGGTAGAAGATTTCAATGATAATGTTGAAGATATGCTCGATGATCTTGAGGACGATGAGACAGCTCCTAAGTTTGATAAGATAATCAGACAGGAAAAACTCAAGAATTCACAGATAAAGGCTGCTGAAGAATACTTCGAGGATATGTGCGAAATGTACGATGCTGATGACGATGATATTGAGATCAGCAAGGGCTATGAGGTAAAGGTCAGAGTCAAGTATAGAAATGAGGACGGCAAAAAGAAGCACGACACAGAAAAGATATGTGTTGTTAAGATCAAGGGCGATGGCTGGAAGATAATTCCTCGTTCGGCAGATCGTCTTGACTGATTTGGTGTGATTGATAAGATCCGAAGCAGAAATGCTTCGGATTTTTTTATTGACTAATTGCGAGAAATATGGTAAAATAATTCGGTTAATGTAAAAGAGAAGAAGACGGCTTTCGGACATAGCTCCGGAAGAGCTGTAATATGTGCATATTTCGGAGGATAAAATGGCATCAACTATATTAAATCAGACAATTATAATGCTGATACTGATAGGTGTCGGTGTGATTTGTGCGAAAACAAAGCTTATAAGCGAATCGTCAAATAAAGATCTTTCAAAATTCGTGCTTCAGGTCGTAAATCCTGTGGTCATATTCATATCCTATCAGAAGCCATATAAGGCGGAACTTGCAAAAAATCTGCTGCTGACATTTGTTATATCAATAGTTGTAATGTCTGTGCTGATATCTCTTTCATACTTATTTGTGCGGAAAAAAGAGGGCAGGGAATTTGAGATAGAACGCTTTTCATCGGTCTATTCAAACTGTGGATTTATGGGCATCCCCCTTGTAAACGCTCTTTTCGGCGATGAGGGAGTATTCTACCTTACCGCCTTTATAACGGTATTCAACCTTATCGTATGGACACACGGCGTTATCCTCGTATCGGGGGAAAAGGACTTTAAGCAGGTTGTAAAGGTGTTCTATTCACCGACAATAATCTCAATAATCCTCGGACTTATTACCTTCTTCCTTGAGGTCAGACTGCCTGATACAGCTCTATCAGCACTTGGCTTTATTAAGGACGTAAATACACCTATGGCAATGATAGTTTCGGGAGTTACTATTGCTGCAACTGACATACCAAAATTGCTGAAAAATTACAGAGTGTACTATGTTTGTTTTTTAAAACTTATTGTTATGCCACTGATATTGGCAGTACCACTTTCACTTTTTACCAATTTTGATGACAAGGTACGCATGACTGTGCTGGTTGCAGCAGCTGCCCCACCAGCAGCAATGTGCACACTTCTTTCCATTCGTTATGGAAAAAATTCTGTATACGCATCGGAGATTTTTACCGCAGGAACTATACTTTCCGTAGGTACATTGCCGCTGGTTGTCAAAGCTACGGAATATTTAACAAAAATAATATAATCAGTTTGTCAAAAACGCTGATTTTAAAAATAATTGCGTTAAAAGGTTTGAATTTTAATAATATTGTGTTATAATATAAATACGTTAAAAGAGATTGAGTTTAAAATAAAAAGAAAAAATTATACCAACAGTTATATTTAACATCGGCAAGAAATTCCAAGGGGATATGTTGGTTGTAATGGCGGAGAAGAAGTAATCCGAAACGATTTAAGAAATGGAGTTGTTGTTGTATGGAAAAAAGAGGAATTAGTAAGCTTGACCTGAAAAGACGCAACAGAATGCAGATACTCAGAGTCATCAGAGAATCAGGCCCTATTTCGAGGGTAGACGTTGCAAGTGCTCTTGAGATCACAAGAGCTGCTGTAACTATCATCACAAACGAGATGATAGAGGAAGGCGTGCTTGTCGAGATAGGCGAAGCTCCTGTTAATACAGAGAAGCTTCAGAAGGGAAGAAGAAAAATACTTATCGACATCAATGTTAACAGCCGTTTTGCTCTTGGTGCTACCGTAGATGAAAAGGAAGTAAGCATCGGTCTTACAAACCTTAATTCCGAGGTACTCGACAAGGCAAGCATGGTCATTGATGAAAGGACTACAAGCAAGGATATCATCAACTACATAATAAAGACCAGCAACGAAATGGTCGAGAACAGTGCTCTTACAAAGGACAAGATACTCGGACTGGGTGTCGGCGTAGTTCCTTCAATGTGGGGCAAGCTGAAGATATTCTACAAGGACGGAGTTCTTGATTTCACTAATTTCATTGATAAGCTCTCAGGCGGTCTCAATTTCGAGATCCACTGTGGAAATGCTATAGGACTTATGGCGCTTGCAAGCAATGATTTCAGAACACAGAACGGCTATCAGACAAATCAGGCGTTCATTCACAACGGAAATCAGGTAAATCTTGCAATAATCAACAAGAACGAGCTTTCAGCCGATTATATTTCTTATACATCGACTATCGAGAGATATATCGTTTGTCCTAACGGAAAGTCATACGAGGGCTATCCTAACGGCTCTGTAAAGGCTGAGCTTTCAAGAACAGCTATGCTCAATGCCTTCTATGAGATATATTCCAAGGACAAGACACCTGTTCTGTACGAGCTTACAGAGGGTGACAAGACTGCTATAAATACAGATAACGTATTTATGGCACTTATGAGAGGCGAAGAGCCTGTAAAGGCACTTGTTGATGACCTTATCGCAAAATACACTGTTCTTATCAACAATCTGGCTATCAGCCATTTTGCTAAGAGGATAGTGCTTCATAACTTCAAGCTCAACGAAAAGCAGTTTGACTACTGCAAACGTGAGATGATACGCCTTGTAAGCGAAGAGATCGCTGACAGAGTGGTACTCAGCAGATTAGACGGAAAGAACAATTTCCTCGGCGGCTGCGCTCTTATCATTCAGGATAACTTCTATATCAGAGGCGGAATGCAGTAATATTAGTAACAAAACCCGTAAGGAGCTCAGCTTCTTACGGGTTTTTAGTCTATAGGGGACGCCGCCTGACAGACAACTGTCCCCTCTGTTCTTCGGACATCTCTCTACACTGTAGGGAGTCACCCTCAACGTTCCGAAAGTGGGTGAGCGGAACTCCCAACTAAATGTAAAAAGGTTAACGGCTATTCCGCCGCCTGCGTACAAAAGCCGCAGCAATCCCCATGATCACAAGGGATATGAGCATACCTGTGGTGACTCCGCCTGTATCTATCATCATATCGCGGAATTCACAGGAGCGTCCCTCCACAAATTTCTGGTGGAACTCATCGGAAGCCGCGTAAAGAAAACCGAATATCACAACCCCGAGGCTTTTCAGTGTGAAAAGCTTTCTTTTTCCGACTGAAAAGGAGGCGCATAAGCCGAGGAGCGTATATATTGAAAAATGGGCAGCCTTTCTCACAAGGAATGATACTTTGCTCCACATTTCATGCTGAATATCGGCAGGCTGGCTGTCATAATCGCTGTATATTACCTTTACTGCGATCTTTGTTATCTTACTGCTGGTATCTGAGGACTTTTTCGCGTCCTGAGCCGAAAAAATGAATATAGTTATCATTACCGCCAAGGTCAGCAGAATGAACAGCCATTGGCATGGCTGTAAACGTTTGAGTTTTTCGGACATTACGATATTTCCTTTCATTTCTTGCTATATATATTATACAATTATTGCGGACTTTTGTAAAGCAAAAGTTTTTTAAAAAAAATTCAGAAAACATCTTGTAAATTATGAATAAAAATGCTATAATGAACTGTGTGTGACTTTTAGCCGCATAGCTTTTACATATAGATAATAAAAATTCGGAGGCAATAATGAAAAAATTATTCGCAAATGTCTGGACAAAGAGAGTAGTAGCTATCATAAGTGTTATATATACTTATTTTGTATGCAAGCTTTGCTATTACTCCATATTTTACGATATTCATATAAATGACCGCACTTCATTGTGTCTGTCCATAACGGGTGTCTCGCTTGCAGCTCTTATCATCATGCTCTATACGAGACATCAGATACTTACACGAATATCCAGTTTTGTAATACTTCCCGCGATGCTGCCCGTTGTACTGTTGTATTTCGGTGAATGGGGGCTTATCATACCTATAATAGTCGTGGGAATAGTCATACTTCTGCTTTCTGGTGCAGGAGAGGGTGTAAAGACAGCCCTTGCCACTATCATACTTCTTATGTATATTTTCGGCGCACTTGGCTACTTCCTCTTTACATCGTTCTTTGTATCCCCTGCAAAGGAGACAGAGGTAGGAAGCGGAGTTTCACCATCAGGTGACTACAGATACAGGATAGTTAACAGCGTTGATACCTCAAACGGAAGCACAGCTATCTATGTTGAGCCGAATACTGCTGATGTGAAGTATTCCTTTGCAACTTTCACGCTTAAAAATATGGAGAGAGTTGTTTTCCTTGACAGGCCCTCGGACGATGAGATAGAGGTGAACTGGTCTACAGAAAGCCGTAAGGAGATCACTGATCATCTCAACCAGCTCTCTGATAAGATTGAAGTAACAGTTACGGATAAGGAGCTTGAAAGCCTTGGATATACCTATGATAACAAGCTCCAGCTCACCAATCTTTCAGCAAGCCGAAAGTTTGCGATAGGTCTTACTGCTTCTGATGTTGATCCTGTTCTAATGGATACACTTACCGATGAACAGCTTGATTTCTACGGAATAGGCAGGGAGGCTGACGGAAGATACTATATCAAGGAACCATCTGCCGAACTTCTTGACGAGATAGACGGCGAGCACGGCAGAAGAGTTTATTTCAGAGATCTTGATGCAGATGCTCTGAGAGTATTCAACCGTGAGCAGGTAGATGCTGCAACAGGTATCACTCTTTTCAATGTCAAGAAGAGCCATACCGTAATGCTGAATACGCTTACAGATGAGCAGCTCAGCTCCCTCGGCATATCCGACAGCGGTGATGTAATGTCCATAACAGTATACCGCGATGTCAAGAAGGACGAGGAAGAGGAGCAGGATGAAGAAACCGAAAATACAGAAGAAGCTGCTCCGGAGAGAATAAAGGTAGCAGAAAACAAGATAGTATTCCGTTATTATGTTGCCGAGCTTGAGGACTTCTACGATGTAAATTCAAGACGTATCTCGGTAGAGCTTTTCAACTAAAAAGGAAATCATAAAGGCGTTGCGGGCATTATCCATATCTGATACAGCCTGCAGCGCTTCATTTATATAATATGTATGCAGAAGTCCGCAAAAGAAGCGCAGAATGTAAAAAAATGAGCAAAAAAGGTCTTGAAAAAGGTTCTTATATAAGATATTATAATTTATAGGATAATACAGGGAGCGAACCCCTGAAATATAAAAAAGGAGTTGCTAAGATATGGCATACGTAATCGGAGTTGACTGCGGTACAAGCGGTACAAAAACAGTTATTTTTGACGAAAAGGGAAGCGTTATCGCTTCAAAAACGATCGAATACCCAATGTATCAGCCTAAAAACGGCTATGCAGAGCAGGAGCCTGCGGACTGGGCAAACGCAATGGTTGATACTATCAAAGCTGTAATGGCTAAGAGCGGTGTTAAGAAGGAGGACGTAAAGGGTATCGGTATATCAGGACAGATGCACGGTCTTGTAATGCTTGATAAGGATAACAACGTGCTTCGTCGTTCTATCATCTGGTGCGACCAGAGAACAGCTGCCGAGGTAGAGGAAATGAACCGCATCGTTGGCAGAGACAAGCTTGTTGAGATCACAGCAAATCCTGCTCTTACAGGCTGGACTGCTGCAAAGATACTCTGGGTAAAGAACAATGAGCCTGATGTATATTCAAAGGTAGCTCATATCCTTCTTCCTAAGGATTATCTCAGATTTATCCTTACAGGGGAGTATGCTACAGAGGTTTCTGATGCTTCGGGTATGCAGCTTCTTGATGTTCCGAACCGCAAGTGGTCGGACGAGCTCCTCAGCGCATTTGAGATAGACAAGAACTGGCTCGGCAAGGTTCACGAGAGCTGTGAGGTAACAGGTACTCTTACAAAGAAAATGGCTGAGACACTTGGTCTCTGCGAGGGTACTATCGTAGTAGGCGGCGCAGGAGACAATGCTGCTGCTGCTGTTGGTACAGGTGTTGTTGAGGACGGAAAGGCTTTCACAACTATCGGTACTTCCGGCGTTGTATTTGCACATACTTCAAATATATCAATAGATAAGAAGGGCAGAGTTCACACCTGCTGTGCTGCTGTACCCGGTACATGGCACGTTATGGGCGTTACACAGGGCGCAGGTCTCTCACTGAAATGGTTCAGAGACAACTTCTGCATGACTGAGAAGGAAACCGCAAAGCTCATGGGCGTTGATGAGTATTATCTCATGGACAAGCAGGCTGAGACAGTGCCTGTAGGCGCAAACAGACTCCTTTACCTCCCGTATCTCATGGGCGAGAGAACTCCTCACCTTGATCCTGATGCAAGAGGAGTATTCTTCGGACTTTCAGCTATCCACACAAGAAAGGATATGCTCCGTGCAGTTATGGAAGGTGTTACATATTCGCTCCGCGACTGTGTTGAAGTATTCCGTGAGATGAACGTAAATGTAAGCGACATGATGGCTTGCGGCGGCGGCGGATCATCACCGCTCTGGAGAAGTATGCTTGCAGATCTTTATAACTGCAATGTTAAAACTGTTGCATCTAAGGAAGGTCCTGCTCTCGGTGTTGCTATCCTTGCAAGTGTTGGCGCAGGAATCTACAGCAGTGTTTCTGAGGCTTGCGGAGCTATCATCAAGACCGATAAGGTACAGGCACCTAAGGCTGAGAACGTTCCTGAGTATGAAAAGTATTATCAGCTCTACAGAGACATTTATCCTGCACTCAAGGCACAGTTTGCCAAGCTTGCATCACTCTGATAAATTATGATAAAGACCGAAAGACTTCTGATACGTCCGTTCATGGAAAGTGATGCGGAAGATGCCTTTGAATGGCGTTCCGACCCTGAGGTGAACAAATTCATGCCCTATCCCTGCGATGAAAGCGTTGAGGCTTTGCGTGGGAGGATAAGGGAGTGGATAGCAGATAATGACAAGTATGCCATAGTTCTTGGAGAAAAGGTCATTGGCGATATCAGCCTTGAATGGAACGAAAAAGACAAGGCGCATGAGATAGGCTATAATATCAACCGCCGCTACTGGCGCAATGGCTATGCCACAGAAGCAGTCCGCGGACTTATCGGTTGGGCAGTAAAAGAGCTTGGAGTCCGTGATTTTACGGCGTTTTACGCAAAGGAGAACGCAGCATCAGGCAGAGTCCTTGAAAAATGCGGCTTTGTGCAGGAGTATACAGGTCAGTATTCCCGTGATAACGGAAAGACAGTGTTTGAAGCTTTATTTGTACGATTACATATTGATTGAAGCTAAAGGCGGACTTTATGTCCGCCTTTGGAAATTGTGAGGAGGTGAGAAAGTGAACAACATACAATTGAAAAAAATAGCCGCCTGTACACGTTCACAGCTCCTCGATGTTGTTGATGAGAAGGCGGCTTATTGTGGATTTATGAGGCTGTGCGGACTTGCTTTTGCTAATCGGGAGAAACTTGAAGAGATAATGTCATCGCCCGAAGAGCTCCGCAGCGCACTTTTCGCAGAAAAGTGCAGGCAGCTCTCAGATAATTACGGAGGTATTTTCACTCTTTACGGCGAGCTGCCAGTTCCGCAGCAGCTTTTAGCCGACTGCGGAACTGCTGCGGAGCTCCTGAGCCTGCCTCGGGATATCTTTGAGAGAAATGAGGCGATCCTCAGCTGGTGTCACCAGTATTACAACGAGCCCTATAGGAATGAGATATCAGTCGGACTTAAAAGCAGCAAACGGCTCAGTAATGATAAAATAGCTCCTGCTACACAGATATTCACCCCGGAATGGGTGGTGCGGTACATGGTAGATAATACGCTGAGGAGATATTTTGCTGAGCACGGATACGAAGTCAAAAGCACCTGTTTAAGCATTTGTTTAGAGCAGGATATAGCTGAAAAGCTCCCTATTGAAGAAATAAGACTAATAGATCCATGTATGGGAAGCGGAAACGTGCTTTTGTATGCTTTTGATGTGTTTTTTGAGCAATACCAGTTACTTGGATATACATCAAAAACTGCTGCGGAAAAAGTATTGAAAAACAATCTTTTTGGACTGGAACTTGATGAACGTGCAAGAGCAGTTGCAGAAACGGCACTACGCATAAAAGCACGAAAATTTGGCGCAGATACAGCTCCGAATGTATATGATTTTGCAGGAGTGAGCGAAAATATAGGCTCGCTTCACAGCGGAAACGACCTTCCTAATAAAACAGAAAAGACAGCAAATATCGGCAAGCTCCTTGGGCAGAAGTATGCAGCAGTGGTGACCAATCCGCCGTATCTTGGAAAGCCTGCAATGAACGAAGAATTGTCAGAATATGTGTGCAAAAAATACGGTGACTACAGTGCCGACCTCTTTTCTGCTTTTATGGCAAGATGTCTTGATATGACAGAAAACAGCGGATATATCGGCTTTCTTACCCCTGCGACATGGCTGTTTCTGCAATCCTACGAAAAGCTCCGCAGAAGGATATTTGAAAACTGCCGCCTTGAGACTCTTATTCATTTTGAGTATTCCGCCTTTGAAGCAGCAACAGTGCCGCTTTGCTCATTTACCGTAAAAAACTCAGCCGAGATCGGCAGGGGAGTGTATCTCCGCCTTACTGATTTTAAAGGAGGAATGGATCAGCAGTACAAAAAAGCTATCGAAGCAATAAGTGTAAATGACTGCGATTATCGGTTTGAAGCCGATACATCTGACTTTTTGAGAATACCATCTGCTCCCTGTGCCTACTGGCTTGGTAAGGATATGCTGAGAGCATTTTCTGGTGTTCCTATGGGAAGTGTTGTGGATATACGTGAAGGACTGATCTCAGGCGATAATGACCGTTTTTTGAGAAGGTGGTACGAGGTAAATAAAAATAAAATAGCATTTACGGGCAGTCAGAAAAATAAATGGTATCTTCTCAATAAGGGCGGCGAGTACCGAAAATGGTACGGAAACCGCGAGTTTATCGTAAACTGGGAGAACAACGGCTATGAGATAAAGCATTTTACCGACGAAAACGGAAAGCTTCGCTCACGTCCGCAGGGGCTGGACTATAATTTTCGCCCCTCCGTTAGCTGGTCACAGATAACCAGCGGAGCTTTTTCGGCCAGATATTACAATGAAGACTTTATGTTCAACGTTGCGGGATCAAGTGCATTTCCTAAAAATGAACAGCAGCTGATGATGCTTCTTGGATTGCTCAACAGCAAGGTCACATCAGAGCTTGCAAAGGTGCTCAATCCAACCCTCAACATGAATCCGGGCGACGCGGCAAGGCTGCCGCTGCCTGAGAACGAGTTGTATGATGCAGAGACAGAAGCTATTGTTCGGGAGAATATAGAATTATGTACCGCTGACTGGGACAGCTTCGAGACCTCCTATGACTTCAAACGCCATCCGCTGCTGTGCGAGAAAGAAAAAACATAAATATTTCGCTGCGGACATTGATTTATGTGTTTTTTTATGTTATAATAGTATAACCGTATATTTTGTACAGAAGTATAATATTTATATAGATAAGGAGAATTTGAATGGCTATTACCGAAGCAGTTGAAAACTACCTTGAAACTATACTTATTCTTTCTCAGAAGCAGCCTGATGTCCACGCTATCGACATCTGTTCCTATCTTGGTTATTCACGTCCCACTGTCTCAATCATACTGAAAAAAATGAAGGACGAGGGACTCGTTACTGTTGACGGCGACAATCATATCAGACTTACAGACGGCGGCAGGATCGTTGCAGAGCGTATCTACGACCGTCATACCGTGCTTACAGACTTTTTCACCTTCCTCGGTGCAAAACGTGATGTTGCTGCCGAAGATGCCTGCAAGATAGAGCACGATCTCTCTGATGAGACCTTTGCGCTTCTGAAAGCACATTACAAAAAGCTTGCCGAAGAGCAGAAATAAGTCTTTTTCGGAGGGACTAATGGGTAAATATGAAAAATTCAGGGAGGAAGCTCCCGTATTTGTATACAGATCATACAGCATAGAGGAGACCGCGGATACTATTGAAGTGGGCTATGAATTCGAGTTCCCGGATTTGGCAAAGTTCACTCCAGGCTGGACCTTCCGCAAGCCTCAGGGTATGACCGTAAAGGGTGATCTTACCTTTGAAAGACTGGTATTTTCACTTGGTATGGCAGAAGCCGTAAGCTACTGGAAAGCTGCCTGTTCACCTGTATGCCGCGTAGAGTGCGGTGAGCTTGACGGCGAGCAGATCCAGTGGTGGAAGAAACTCTGGTTCATGGGACTTGGCGAGCTTTTCTTCGTAAACGGAATAAAAACCGATTTTGACAGCTTTGTGGAGATAGTACCCACAGGCAGCTACGACAGCTCGCTCAAGGAAACCAAGCGTCAGCCCTCAGGCTGTCTTGTGCCAATAGGCGGCGGCAAGGACTCTGCTCTTACTCTCGAAACTCTTGTTAATGCGGGTATGAAGTGCAGATGCTACTCTATAAACAAACGCCGCTCAATAATCGACACGGTTACTACAGCAGGACTTTCCGAGGATGCGCTCATTATCTCACAGCGTCACTTTGACCGTTCACTTATTGACCTTAATAATAAGGGCTATATCAACGGACATACGCCTTTTTCTTCAATTGTAGCATTTTCCGCAGAGATAACAGCATATCTCAACGGACTGAAATATATTGTTCTTTCCAACGAGTCCAGTGCAAATGAAAGCACTGTAGTAGGTCAGGACGTAAATCACCAGTATTCCAAAAGCTTTGAGTTTGAGCAGGATTTCCACAGCTATGAGGAGAAATACCTGCGCACAGGGCAGTACTATTTCAGCTTTCTGCGTCCTCTTGCGGAGTTCCAGATAGCGAAGATGTTCGTATCTCACAGGAAATATCTTCCTGTATTCAGAAGCTGCAACCTTGGCAGTAAGGTATCTCCCGATATATGGTGCGGGGAGTGCCCCAAGTGCCTTTTCGTATGTCTGATACTTTCACCATTCCTCAGCCTTTCCGAGCTTAAAGATGTATTCGGAAGGGATATGCTTAATGACGAGAAAATGAAGGAATACTTCATCGAGCTTATCGGACAGTCCGAGCATAAGCCCTTTGAGTGCGTAGGCAGCATAGACGAGGTGAATCTGGCTGTAACTCTTTCCATACGCCGACTCGAACAGGAATGTGAAAAGCTTCCGATGCTGTTTGAGGAATATAAGTCACTGGGACTTTATCACCCCGAGTCTGTTGATGCTCTTAACGAGAAATGCTGCGGCTCATTCAACGAGCAGAATTTGCTGCCCGAGGAATTCAAGGAAATACTGACAAAGGAAATGGAGCGTCTGCTTTGAATAAATTCAGCGAATATATAAAGGAATACACTAACGGAAAAAAGATATGTATACTCGGCTTTGGCAGAGAGGGAAAGTCCACGTACAAGATACTTACAAAGTATGGTAAACAAGAATCTATAGCTATTGCCGACTTAAATCCTGTTGACAGAGAAGCAAACGGACTTCCCGATAGCATCGGGCTTATCTGCGGAAAGGACTATCAGAAGTGCCTTGACAGCTTTGACATGGTGTTCAAAAGTCCGGGTATCGTCCTCGAAAAGCCTCTCAGTGAGCTTAAATGCAAGATAACCTGCGAAACGCAGGTGTTCTTCGAGGTATTCCGTGAAAAGATAATAGGTATCACGGGTACAAAGGGCAAGAGCACTGTTACTTCACTTATCTATCATGTACTGAAGGAATCGGGAGTTGACTGCCGTATCGCAGGAAATATCGGTATTCCCGTATTCGACATAGCTGAGGACATGGAACAGGGAACGGTTGTAGTCTGCGAGCTTTCCTGTCACCAGCTTGAATATATGACAGTTTCTCCGCGATATGCCGTATTCCTCAATCTCTATGAGGAGCATCTCGATCATTACGGCACAATGGAGAATTACTACAATGCAAAGAAGAACATATACCTTCATCAGCAGGGAGGAGATCTTCTCTGGTGCAGCAGTGATATAGCTCCGGACTGTGATAATACAGAGGTGATACGGGTATCAAACTCCGACAGCAGTGCGGATATATACGTTTTTGACGGCGTTGTTAACTACGAAAACGGCAGGAAGTACAATATCCCTGGTGATGATATAAAGCTTCTTGGGGTGCATAATCATTACAATATCGCTATTGCGCTTGGTGTTTGCAGTCAGATCGTGGACGAAGCAGACTTCGACAAGGCTGTCCGTACATTCAATCCATTGGCTCACCGCCTTGAATATGTGGATACTGTCCGCGGTATACGCTGGTATGACGACTCTATATCTACTGCCTGTGCAACTGCTATATCTGCATTGCAGAGTGTTCCGAGGGTGGGAACTATCCTCATCGGCGGCATGGACAGGGGTATCGACTACACCTCACTTGTGGACTTCCTTGCAGATTTTGAGGTTCAGGTCATTTGCATGGAGACTTCGGGCAAGCGTGTTTATGATATGATACAGTCTTGCAGCAACTTTGGCAATAAAGACCGTGTACACTACGCCGACCACCTTGAGGACGCAGTAAAGCTTGCTGCGGAGATAACTCCCGATGGTATGAGCTGTGTTATGTCACCTGCGGCTGCAAGCTATGGTATATTCAAGAACTTCGAGGAACGAGGCGATGCTTTCAAAAAGCTTGTTTCAGAAATAAAAGATAAGAACTGATTGCAGGGGCGGATATTTATCCGCCTTTATCACGCCCTTCTATAAGAGGGTAAAAAACTGGCTTTTTTCAACGGAAAACCATTGAATATCAAAAAAGATACACCTTGGGTGAAATTTTGACAGATGCATTCTATGTGATAATTATGTTTTATTAATGGAGGATAATATGGCACATTTTGTATGTAAATGCGGACATGATATGTGGAATGGTGAAAGTCCGAATGATATTGAGTTCTGGGTATATTCAGATAAAACAATGGATGCATTATCTTATGATGATGCAATACCATTCCTTGCTCTGCATGAGAGAAATGACTATAATGTGTGGAGATGTCACAATTGTAAAAGACTCTATATTTTTGATGAAAAGATAAGCACGGATAAACCTGTGTGTATCTATAAAACTGAAGAATAGATTATGTGGGCGGATAGTATTCGCCCCTACAATTCCGCATTACGAATAAGCATTAACGGGCGAGCGGAAGTCGCCCCTACAATAATTATGCATTAAATATGCCGCTCATACACTAATCACTATGTACTAACCACAAAAAACTTCCTAAATAGGCTTTTATTGCTAAATTTTTAGGAAACTCTTGCAATTCACAGCAACCTATGATATAATATTAACGATGGGGTTTTGAGCCCCGTAAATGAATTCTCAGGAGGAATTATATCTATGTTAACTTCAGCTACAGAAATGCTCCAGAAAGCAAGAGCAGGCAAATACGCAGTAGGTCAGTTCAATATCAACAACCTTGAGTGGACTAAGGCTATCCTTCAGACAGCTCAGGAATGCAATTCACCTGTTATCCTCGGTGTATCAGAGGGTGCTGGTAAGTATATGTGCGGTTTTGAGACTGTTGCAGCAATGGTTGCAGCTATGGACAAGTCTCTCGGAATTACAGTTCCTGTTGCACTTCACCTTGACCACGGTTCATATGGTGCTTGCTACAAGTGCATCAAGGCTGGTTTCACATCAATCATGTTCGACGGTTCACACTTCCCGATCGACGAGAACGTTGCTAAGACAACAGAGCTCGTAAATGCTGCTCACAACCTCGGTCTTTCTATCGAAGCAGAAGTAGGTGCTATCGGTGGTGAAGAGGATGGCGTTATCGGTAAGGGCGAGTGCGCAGATCCTGCTGAGTGCAAGATGATCGCAGATCTCGGTGTTGACTTCCTCGCAGCAGGTATCGGTAATATCCACGGTGTATATCCTGCAAACTGGGAAGGCCTCAGCTTTGAGACTCTTGAGGCTATCAACAAGACTGTTGGCGATATGCCTCTCGTACTTCACGGTGGTACAGGTATTCCTGATGATATGATCACAAAGGCTATCTCTCTCGGCGTTGCAAAGATCAACGTAAATACAGAGTGCCAGCTCGTATTTGCTGAGGCTACAAGAGGATATGTAGAAGCAGGCAAGGACAAGCAGGGCAAGGGCTTTGACCCAAGAAAGCTTCTCGCACCAGGTGTTGAGGCTATCAAGGCTAAGGTCAAGGAGAAGATGGAGCTCTTCGGAAGCGTTAACAAGGCTTGAGTATAATTATTCCATAAATATAAGACCTGAGAACTTCAAGTTCTCAGGTCTTTCTTTTATATATTCTCACAGAATGATATTATATCGGCTTTTCGCGGTCCAATGTCTTCTTTATATTCTATAGAGCACAGACCAAGACCTCCGCAGCCCTCTATTTCCATATGACCGTAGAAATGCTCGATAGTGCCGATAATTTTTTCACATTCCTTCATATTAGGACCTGTTCGCAGGGCTATTGCGTAGCCCTTTTTGCCGCTGCTGAGCTTGGCGTGGGGCTCATGGGTATTGCACCAGGGAGTACATCTGTCGATAAACGCCTTGAACTGCGCGGGCACATCTGCCCAGTAGGAGGGAGCTACCGAAACGATAATGTCTGCTTTCTCAAACTCGTCCATAAAAAGGCTGTGGTCATCATTCTGAACGCACCGAGCAGTAGTGTGACAACTTCTGCACCCCATACAGAAGCCGAAACTGTGATCGTCTATACATATGCTTTTGGCTGTGTACTTTTTTGAAAGCTCCTCAGTGGCTATGCGGACTATCTCCGCAGTTGCGCCGTTTCTCACAGGACTGCAATTGATGATAAGTGCGTTCATGATGATACCTCCGATTTATAAAAATATAAAAGATATTATATCATAGAAGTACCCGTATGTCAATAAAAAATCACTCCTGAATTATATCAGAAGTGATCTTATTTTTATTGGCTGATAAGAGACATTGGGTCGATATATTTGCCGTTATGAGTCATTTCAATGTGGATATGCGGAGCAAGTGCGCTCTCGATATCGGCGGATCCCCCTACAGTACCAATAATATCGCCGCCGCTTAGCTTGTCTCCCTCCTGCACTGCAAGATCTGCGCTCAGACCGCAGTATCTGGTGGTATAACCGTTTTTGTGATCGAGGAGCAAAGTAACTCCCCATAAAGCGTCATTCTTAACAGCAGTTATCTCGCCTCCCGCTACAGCGTATACCTCTGCACCGACCTCAGCTGCTATATCCACACCGTTGTGAGTCTGCCATGAGCCTGTAGTTTCATTTTTTACAAGCTCGCCGCCGCTGAATGGGCTGATAATATTGCTTATATCCGCAACAGGGAACTTTACATCTGTCATTTCCTGAGCAGCTGTTTCTTCTGCCTCTGCCTGTACAGGCTCTGTGATCGGCGCAGCATCAACACTTATCTCAGCAGCAGGGATAGTCACCTCAGGAGCGTCTGTAAATACGGGCATAGTTGCTATCGCGGTGGTGACTCTGTAAGCTGGAGCAGTGGTTTTGGGTATGTTGGTAATTCGCCTGTCAACGGCTGCCTCACGGACGATAGTTTTATCCTCAGCAGGCTTTATATCGGTAATCCTGTCACCCTGCTTATGTGCAAAAAGGCAGGCGGCACCGATCATGACAGCACTGATGCCAAGAGCGGCATAGAAGCCCTTAGAGCCTTTTGCATAATGTTTATCGGTCAGTTCGTTTTTCTTCACACTAACACCTCCGACCATATTATTGACAATAAGCTCGGAAAATATACGTATTTTTTCCACAGTAGCAGAAAGATATTTAAAAAGAAAATGGGACGAATATATCGTCCCATAGAGTTTATTTATCAGCAATAAAAAGGTACTGCTCATTTATTATTATAGCATTGTTTTCCAGATCGCTAATGAATTCATTGTTTTCAGCGTTTATTTTTTCCTGGTCATCACCTGTAACGTCATTGAGCTTATTCAGAATGAAATACATTGCAAGTGCGCATAGTACAAGAATAACCAGCTTTGGAAGTATTTTCTTTATTCTCATGATGATTTATTCCTTATCAATTGTTATCGGGTTCTTGTGATGTATCAGATGACATTGAATTAGGATCGAATGGTACAACAGGCTCTGTAGGAACAGCGGCAGGGTATTCTGTCCATGGCTGCTGCTGAACAGGCTGAGTCCATGGCTGCTCCTGAGGAGTAGGTGCAGGCTCTGTGTACTGCTCTGTAGTTACAGGCTCTGTAGTAGTTGTGGTGGTAGTTGTCGTAGTAGATGTGGTAGTTGTAAGCTCAGGTCGTACTTCCTCAGGCAGCTTCTGCTTTGAGGGCTTTACGCCGTTAAGTCCGTAGCACTCCTGATAAGCGATAAGAAGGTCGCGTATCATATATTTTGAGTATTCACCGCTTTCGATAACACCTGCAAAAGCAACCTCGGGATTATCAGCGGGAGCAAAGCCGATGAAGAACGAGTTCTGCTCATTAAGGTCGGCACCTGTCTGCGGAGTACCTGTCTTTATAGCCACATCGTAGCCAAGATCGGTAAGGGAATATCTTGCAGGCATACTTCTTGCTGCGTCAATCATACCGCCTACGATATAGTCATAGAGGTCGGGAGTATTGAGTTCTATCTGCTGTGCAATAGTAGGTTCGGTCTTTTTGATGAGGTTATTAGTACCGTAGCTGTAATAGCTGTCAACGAGATACGGCTCATATCTTACACCGCGGTTAGCGATAGTATTTGCGACTACAGCCATTTGCAGAGGAGTCATACCGCAGTCCTGGTTACCGATACCTGCCTGTATAACGTAACCGATATACCATTCCTGACCGTGCTCGGCAAAGGTCTCCGGATTACAGAGATAGCCCTCGGCATCGCCTGTTTCGATGCCTGTATGTGAGCCGAGACCGTAGAGCTTAGCGTATTTCGTGATATTGTCGATGCCCAGCATACGTGATACCTCATAGAAGAAACAGTTGCATGATACCTCGATAGCAGGGCGGACGGTTATATTATTATGGTATCCTGTACAGGAATAATTTGTTCCGTAGAAATTGTAGAGCTGATGACAAACAAGAGGAGTACCGCCTGTGATAACGCCCTCGTTAAGACCTGCTGTAGCAGTAATGGTCTTGAATGTTGAGCCGGGACGGTAAAGACCATAGGTACAGCGGTTTACAAGAGGTGAATCCTTAGCCTGAAGGAAATAATCATAGTTTTCGGAGTAATCCTTCAGATTGTAGGTAGGAGCGGTAGCCATACCTCTTACAGCACCTGTTTTAGCGTCAAGAACGCACACAGCACCGCAGTTGCCCTTGAGTACCCAAGGCTTTGGGTTTATGGAAGGGAAGGTATTGTTAAGGAAGTTATCAAGGATATTCTGGAGTCTGAGCTGATAAGCGCCGTTTACGGTAAGCTTGACAGTTTCACCGGACATTGCATCGGAGATAGTCTTTACATCTCTTACTACACCGTCCTTGACAGCTATCTGCTCCTCTCCGTTCATGCCTCTGAGCTCTGTTTCCATAGCGGCTTCGATACCGCTTTTTCCGAGTATATCGTTATAGCTGTAGCCTTTGCTTTTCAGCTCGTCGTATTCTTCGGCGTAGATAGGACCTACAGTACCTATCTCATGGGGTAGTATATCTCCGCGGACTATCTTTCTGTCCGATGCATCAACAGCCTCGATACCGCGATAGAAATTGCCCAGTTCTTTGAGGTCCACAACAGTTTTTTCGTCCACACCTTCGGCAAGGAGGAGATCATTGCTGTAGGAGAAGTCCTTGTCTATCATCTGATAGCGCATACCGGCGATGATACGTTTTTCCTCATCTGTGTACTTATCGTCTATCTCGTAATCCGATATGAGCTTGTCGATACAGTTTTCGGCAGTAGCATAAACGTTGAGGTTAAGGTCGGAAATTATCTCATTTGTGTCCTTTGTTTTGAAAACATAGGGCTGTGTGAAAGAGATAGGTATACTTTCCTTGAATTTATAGCCTCTTTCCTCCAGAGCACGGTATATACCGAGGAGTATCTTGTTTCCCTCCTTGAGATCGGTAGGGAAGAAAGCCATTCTGAGTATAAGGTCTGTTCTTGACTCGTTGGTAATGATAACATTACCGTCGTAGTCTATTATCTCTCCTCTGGTAGCCTTTACGCCTTTTTTATAGGTAAGGGTGCCGGGCTCGTACTGGTTCGGAGCAGTAATGCTCTTATCGCCTACTACCTGTATTTTCATAAGTCTCAGAGAACTGAGAAGTGCAAGCAGTACGACCAGCAGTATAATGATAATGGATTTAAGGTTTTCTGCAAATCCCTTCAATGGACTGCCTCCTTTATAGTTATGACCGCACGAAAAAAGTGCGGTCGCAAGATGTTATCTTTTATTTTCGGGCTGCATATTGGTATTTATCGCTTCTTCGATAGTAAGATGCTCCTTTGGCATCAGAAGCCGGTTTACCAGCTTTACAAGAAGGTATATGAAGAAGGAGGATATAACAGTGTAGACCCAGACTCTCAGGGAAACTCTTACGAATATACGTCCTACGTTTTCGTAGTCCCATATCTGATAGTAGAATTTATAGTCCAGCCAGCACTGTATGTATGATACTAAAGCTGTTATCATAAGGTAATTGATAAAGCGGTTTTTTAGGTAAAGCTCAAAGATAAGATTAGCTGCAATGCAGAAGAAGGTGAGTATAACAGCGTTGTATCCGAAGAGCTTTCCGCAGCATATATCAATGAGAAAGCCGCATACAGCTCCCGTAACGGCAGAGCCGTAGATATTGTTGTTGATAGCTATGCCTAAGGCAAGGGGAACAAGGAGTATAGGCTTATACAGAGTTCCTGATGTCATAATGATAAAGCTCAGGAAAATAAGCAGATAATACAGTACCCAGCGGATAGTAGTCTTTATGCGCAGGATATGCTGCTGACGGGTAGTTTTAATCCTCATGGGCTTTATCCTCGTCCTTTGACTCTTCCTCTTCCTCTTCCTCTTCCTCGTGGAATTTGCCGCTGAAATCGGTTATAACGATAACGGATGTAAGTCTTGTAACGTCCACACATGGCTGTATATCAGCACATACAGAGAGACCGTTTGAGTCGAGACCGATATCGAGGATAGTACCGATAGGGTAATCCTTGGGGAAAAGACCGCTTGTACCCGTAGTTATCATAAGATCGCCGCGTTTGAGCTTGTTCTTTTTCGGCACATGGATAAGCTTGGTCTGACCGTTTTCAGAGGAGAGCACATTTCCCTCGATAATGCCCTGATCGGCATTAGATGACGAAGCAACGGCTGCTACTGAAAGGTCGGGAGAAAGTATGGTTCTGACAGTTGAAACGTGCTTTGATACCTCAACTGTAATGCCCACAAGACCCTCAGCGGTAACAACAGGGCAGTTTACGAGGATACCGTCCTCAGAGCCTTTGTCTATCGTGAATGACTTGAAGGGATCATTTGTAACATATCCTAAAACGCCGCAGGGCTGAGAAAGCTGGTAATCCTCGTTCTTTTCCTTTATGGTAACGAATTTGCGGAGCTCCTCCACTTCAGCCTTCATAGCATCATATTCAGTAAGCTGAGCATTTAGCTCGCCTATCTGCTTTTTGAGGCGTTCATTCTCCTCATAGTATTTGTCTGCGTTTGAGAGCTTATCCACAGTATTCTCCATTTTCATGCTTATCCTGTTTGAGGCGGCACGAAAAGGCTTTGTCAGAGTATTTATAAAGGAAGCTCCCGAAATGGAATAGCCGCCTCTTGTGACGGCATAGATCATTATACCAATAAGGAAAGCGAGAAAAGCAAGCAGGATCTTACATCTTGTGCTTTTAAAGAATTCACGCATGACGCTCCTCCTTAATAGTATTTGACGTTTTCGGTGAGAGCGTCCTGATAATCGCTTATATTTTCCAGTATCTTGCCCGTACCCTCTGCAACGCAGTCAAGAGGATACTCTGCGATATAAACGGGCATACCTGTTTCACGGTTAATGAGCTTGTCCAGACCGCGGAGAAGTGCACCGCCGCCTGCAAGTGTTATGCCGTGGTCGATAATATCTGCCGAAAGCTCGGGAGGAGTTTCCTCAAGAGTTGACTTTATAGCATCTATTACTCTTGAAAGAGGTTCAACAAGAGCATCACGTATCTCGGCAGAAGTAACGGTTATGTTCTCGGGAAGACCGTTGAGAAGATTTCTTCCCTTTATCTCCTGAGCTTCCTCCTTTTCACTCGGGAAAGCAGAGCCGATATCGAGCTTGATATTCTCGGCAGTTCTTTCACCGATAAGAAGGTTGTATTTCTTTTTGATATAGTTGATGATAGCTGCATCGAATTCATCACCTGCACATCTTACAGAGCGTGAAGCAACGATGCCGCCCATTGATATAACAGCGACCTCGCTGGTGCCGCCTCCGATATCAACTATCATGCTTCCTGCGGGAGCGTTTGTTGGGAGACCTGCACCGATAGCGGCAGCCATAGGCTCTTCGATTATGAGTACATTGTTTGCACCTGCCTTTTTGCAGGACTCACGTACAGCACGTCTTTCAACGGCAGTAACGCCGGAAGGGATGCATATTATAACATTAGCCTTTGTAAAAAGAGTACCCTTGAGGGCTTTTCTTATAAATTCCTGAAGCATTGTTGTGGCTATGTCGAAATCTGCGATAACGCCGTCCTTCAGAGGTCTTACAGCAACAATAGAGCCGGGTGTACGGCCTATTACGTCCTTTGCCTCCTTACCGACATAGCGGCATTTATCAGTTCTGGTATTTACGGCAACTACTGAAGGCTCTCTTATTATTATACCTTTTCCCCTCATATATACGAGGGTATTAGCAGTTCCCAAATCAATGCCAATATCTTTTGTAAACATTTTGCAGCTCCTTAAAATGCATTAGTTCTTGTTATACACATATTATATTATATCACCAACAGGACGTATGTACAAGAATTTTCGGCGAGAAAAAGCATTTCCCGACAAATTTAGTATAATACAGTTACATAAGAGACCATAGGTGATGAAAAACTGTCGAAAAGGACAACAGTATATTTTTTCGGTTTATTAAGCAAGTATCTTCGGAACGGTCTTTATGTACGCATAAACTGCAACTGCTGCACCGATTACCTGTGCAACACTGATATTTATGGAAAAACCGAAGGTAAGTGATATAAGGTCTGTTGAGAATGTACTTGGTGCGAGTGTGATGCCTCTTGACCAGCCAAGCCATGCGAATGAGCCGGAAGCCGAGCTTGCAACTATTCCGCCGAGTACGCAGCCGCATATAAGAAGAAGCAGAAAATAAAGAGTTTTTTTCATAATAATATCTCCTATCTTTGTAAAACTTATAATATATCAGATGCCGGACGAGCCGAAGCCTCCGCTTCCGCGCTCAGTCTCCGAGAGGTCGTCACTGACTTCTATCTCGGGCATTAAGATACGTGTTGGGATCACCTGTGCGATACGCATACCGTGTTCAACGGTAAATGGTTCTTTTCCGTGATTGATAAGGGGCACGAACCAAGCTCCGCGGTAATCGCTGTCAACAACACCGACGCAGTTAGCCAGGGAAACTCCGAATTTTGAGGAGAGCCCCGAGCGTGGGTAGATAAGCAGTGCGATATCGTCACAGTCAGGCTGTGCAGTGATACCTATTGGTATCATTTTTATCTCTCCCACTCCGAGAGTAACAGGCTCATCGAGGCAGGCGCACAGGTCAAGTCCTGCACTTCCTGCGGTGGCACGAGTAGGGATAACAGCCTTTGGATCGAGTTTTTTGAAGGTAAGTTTCATATTCAGATACCTCTGTAGTAGAGTCCGCGGGTTATGTTCCCCTGCGGCTTGCGTCCTGAGAGAGCAGAGCGTATCTCATCGGCGTTCTCATCTGACAGATAAGCGACTCCGAAGGATATATTGCTGAATTCCTCTGTTCTGTCCAGCATGGAGAGTCTGTCGGCGTTGAGTATCTCTGCGTAGTCCTTAGAGCAGGCTACAGGGAGCTCTCTGCCTGTACGGTCTATGAGCTTCTTTGTACACTTTCTGCAGCCGACCTCATTCTTTATGGGGCAGTTGCGAGTAAGCATAAGGGGAAGTCTTCCGTAAACTGCCGCACCGATGGGCAGTGATGTATGTACACGGGCTATCTGCTGCAAGGTCGCCTCAACGGAAAAGATGCAGTCCTCAAGTCCGAGATTTTGCAGATATTCGGCACTGAATGAGTTGAAAACATTCAGTGAAAAGCTTCCGTGAAGCTTAGATCCGTATTTCCTGCCTATAGCTATATGGTCGGGTGTATGGCAGTAAAGTCTGTTTATGCCAATTTCTTTAAGCTTAGCAAGTCTTTCCGAAAGCTTATCCTCATCTGTAATGAAACGCGGAGGTGAGATAATAATTTTCTCAGTATCCATGCTGCCGAGCAGTTCTTCATTTATCAGTTCTTCGGGAACGATGATATATTCCGAAAGCTCTGCTGCGATAACAGCCTGCTGTGCTGTTCGGCAAAAGGTACGTACAGGAAGTCTTGCAGGCGTAGCCTTTACGGGAATTTCAGGCAGTTTCGGTAAATATTCCGTAATTGTGTAGGCAGGAGTATTTCCCGATATTATAAGCTCTGTGAGCTTTTCTGAGACTTCACGGCGCAGCTCATTGAGCTTGCCTGCCGGGACAATAAGTCCCTCATCTATATCGGCAGTAAGCTTTCCGAAGATGAACACCGTATCACCGAGCTTTGAAAGCTGTTTGGTCAGCATTTCCTCATCTGTAGGGCGATTTATAGCCTGCTGTGGGATGTCTCCCTGAGCACTTGCCGATATATCGCCGCAGCTGGCTGTGATGCGTACAGGTTTTCCGCTTTTTATAACTGCGTGGAAATCCACAGTAAAAGATTTACGCTCGAAGCGGTAAAGCTCATGTATCTTCGGGATAAGCTCATGTGCAGAGATAACATCGTCCTTTTCGCGGACTCCGAACATATCCTGTCTCTGTGCGGTATAGTAGCCGTCTGTAAAGCCGCTGCGTGAGAAAACTCCGCGCAGGAGCTTCATATCAGGGGCTTCACCTTCAAGAGCCGCTTTCAGCTCATGGACTGCGGAAGCTACGTATTCGGGGCGTTTCATGCGTCCCTCTATCTTGAAAGAGTCAACGCCCATTTCTGCAAGCTCCTGCGCATTTGGCAGGAGAGAAAGGTCCTTCAGTGACAGTGAGGCTTTGTTTTTGTCACCCACAGCCGAAAAGGGGAGTCTGCAAGCCTGTCCGCAGCAGCCTCTGTTGGCTGATCTTGAACCTATCATGGCGGACATATAGCATTGTCCCGAAACTGACATACACAGCGCACCGTGTACGAATATTTCGGTCTCTATACCCACCTTGCATATACGGGAAATAGTGTCCTTGTCAAGCTCTCGTGCAGGGACAACTCTTACATATCCAAGCTCACGGAGCAGAGAAGCTCCCTCGGAAGTATGCACTGACATCTGCGTAGAGCCGTGGAGTACGGCATCGGGGATACAGCGGCGTATAAGCTCTGCACAGCCCCAGTCCTGAACTATGAATGCGTCAACTCCGCATTTTGCGGCAGCCTTTATATATACACAGAAATCCTCGGCTTCTTCGTCGGAAATTATAGTATTTACCGCAAGATCAAGCTTTGCACCGTATTTATGGCAGAGCCTTGCGGCTTCCGCAATTTCCTCCGTTGAGAAATTTGCAGCACTGCTTCTTGCGGAATAGTGTTTTCCGCCTATGTAAACAGCATCTGCACCCGAACGGAGCGCAGCCTGTAAGGTCTCCATGCTGCCTGCGGGGGCGAGTATCTCGGTTTTATTCATTAAATGCTGTCGCTGAGCTGCTTGAGCTTGACCATATTCTCAAGCTGAACGATCTTGGATTTGAGTACCTCGATCTCTTTCTGTGCAGCATCGCGCTCTATTCGTGTTCTTCCTGCCTCATCGACATATTCCTTAGTCTGATCGCGGATACTGTCAAGACGCTGATTAGCCTTGTTGAGGTCGTCAAGGAGAGCCATTGCGACCATTATAGAAGCAGCATAGGGTGAAGAACCGCTTGCTGCGGTGATCTCGTTTATCTTTGTTTCAAGTGCTCTTGCGAGAGCAAATACGTAATTAGGTGCTTCTGCGGTCTTTATCTTGTATTCCTTTCCGCAGATGATTACCTTAACTTCATTAAGCATAGTATCGTCCTTTCCGTGGCGTATTTTAAACCAACTTACATTATACACTATTTTTCGCAGAAATGGAAGAGGTTTTTTAAATTTTTTTTATTTGCGGGTGATCATAACAAAAAGCATGACATTGAATATCAGAATAATAACTGATATTATTTTTGTAAGATAAGACTTTTTGCCAAGGTATTTGTTTATGATATACAGGTCGCCGGAGTTGTTGAAAGCTCCAAGAACAGCGTAGCCTGCATCGCATAACAGGAATATTGCAGCTGCCGCCCAGACAGAAAGCCTTATATGATCCGGTGGGAGCAATAGGAAAATGATCGTCAGGATATAACCTATAAATATAGTTGCGGTTATTCCTGCCATATTCGTAAAAAGCCATGCTTTCGGGATATCATGATTGCTTTCGTCAATGATTATTTCCTCATTTTCAAAGGTTATCTTTGTTCCGCGGTGACGGCGGCTGAACCATTCTATCTTTACAAGTTTAAGACCGCATATTTTACCGACAATTACATGAGAGAGCTCATGTACGATATGATACAGCAGTCCCGAGATAAAAACGGATATTACAGCATAATACTTCATTTTGGTGACCCCGGAAGGATTTATGACCAGCGAGCATATATTCTCCTCAACCTTAAATAAAAGCGAGGATAACGATAATAAGAAAGGCGGCGGATATGAATATATGGGGCTTGCTTTCGGAAACTGCCTTTTTTATTGGTAAATGCTGCTTGAAATACCTGTATCCTATGCCAAACATGGCAGGAAGCAGGATAGCAACAGGGGAAAATGCTCCCGGAAGTCCCGAATCCATTGTTACAAAGAAAAGGAGGATAGCAATTGCCGAAACAACTATGACCTCCATAGTCTTTGCCGAGTAGCGCGATTTCTGAGCTTTGCCCTGATTTTGCGAGCTTGCAACAGAAAGCATCTCCGTTATTTTCTTTTCGGCTTCCTCTGAGCTGAGCTCTCCATCGGTAAGCTGTGAGGAAAGCATAGCAACATCTGCGGATAAGCGTTGTTCTTTTTCCTTCTGAGTTGGTTTCTTTTCCTTTATGCCTGTGAATGAGCCTGCTGCCTTGTTTTCTGTTTCCTGAGCAGCTATAGACTCCGGCAGCTCTATGGGAGCGGAGACATCTTTGGCAGAGTAGCTGCTGTGTTTTTTCTTCTTTGTCTTGCTCTGTTCCCTTGCCTGTGCAAACATTTCCTCGACCTTTGCGGCAGCCTCCTGAGAGGTCGTTTTATGCTCTGGGGAGTCGGAATCAGCGTTACCGGAACTGTTCCGCTCAAATGCTGCCAGGATATCGCTGAGACCTGTATTTTCATGGTTGTCCTGCATTTTATCACCCTTTTCTGTAAAGTTATGAATTGTAGGAGCTAACGGCTCAATAATAACGCTTCAAGCCTATGACCTTGCCGAGGACTTCTACTTCGTCCACGATAATTGGCTCCATAGTTGGATTTTCAGGCTGTAGGCGGTAGCGTCCCTTTTCCTTGAAGAAACGCTTTACAGTAGCCTCCTCGCGGTCGATGAAGGCAACGACAATATCGCCGTTTTCAGCGTAGTTCATGCGTTTTACGATGACGATATCTCCGTCCAGTATACCTGCATCTATCATGCTTTCGCCGCGTATTTTCAGTGCGAAAAGATCCTGAGGGTCAACGCCCGGAGCTTCAAAGCCTATATATCCCGTGATATCCTCAACGGCTGTGATAGGCTGACCTGCTGTTACTGTGCCCATAACGGGAACGGAAGTAGTTCCGCTGTTTGGCAGGCGCAGAGTACGGTTAAGGTTGCCTGTTTTCTCGATGAGTCCCTCACGTACGAGAGTTTCTATATAACGGTGAGCAGTAGATGTGGATTTGAAGCCCATAGCGTCCATTATCTCTCTCACAGAAGGTGACATACCGTCACTGAGACGGGACTTGATATAGTTGAAAACAGAGATCTCTTTATCCTTGAGCATATATCATTCCTCCGAAAGCTTTTTCAGTATCATTTTAGCGATCTTGTAAGCATCACCGCAGCCGAGAGTGATAACAAGGTCTCCCTCCTGTGCATGCTCGCATACATAGTCGCATATCTGTTCAAAGTTAGCGTATTTCCTTTCATCCGTCCATTCGGCTGTCTCATCCTGCGGGAACCATATACAGTCAGGTATCTTTTCTGCAAGGTGGCGTGTGAAGATACCGTAGGTATTCTTCTCGCGGCTTCCCATTATATCGGTGAGAACTGCGTGATCGGGAATCTGCAGTACTCTTGCGAAGTCGTCCAGCAGGAGCTTTGTGCGTGAGAAGGTGAAGGGCTGGAATACTGCCCATACGTGGTTGAAGTTCATTTCCATAGCGGCATTGAGAGTTGCCTCCAGCTCTGTGGGGTGGTGAGCGTAATCGTCAACTACAGTTATTCCCTTTTCAAAGCCAAGCTTCTCGAAGCGGCGCTTTGCACCGCGGAAGTCCTCGAGACCCTTCTGAATGAATTTGAAGTCTGTGCCTACATAGCGTGCAGCTGCAACAGCGGCAAGTGAGTTGAGGACATTGTGGATACCTGCAACATGGAGAGTGATTGTTCCCAGTTTTTCACCCTTGTACATAGCGTCATATGTTGTGAGGAGACCGTTCTCGTGCTTTACATTTTCTGGATAATAATCGCAGGAGCTGTCCTTGCCGAAGGTGATTATCTCCTTGCCTGTGATGCCTTCCAGAGACTTCATGGAATTTGCATCAGAGCCGTTTACGATGATGCACTTTGAAGTGTTTTCGTTGAATTTATGGAAGGACTTGATTATATTTTCAAGTGTGCCGAAATAATCAAGATGATCTGCGTCTATATTTAGTATCACAGATATATCGGGGAAGAATTTAAGGAAGTGATCCTCGAATTCGCAGGACTCGCATACCATGATATCGCTCTTGCCTGCAATTCCGCTTCCGCCGATGCAGGGGAGCTTTCCGCCGATATATGCGGACAGGTCAATGCCTGCTGTGTAGAGTATCTGTGTTATCATCGAGGTGGTCGAGGTCTTGCCGTGAGTACCGGAAACGCAGATAGCGTTGCTGTACCAGCTTGTGACGATACCGAGAAGGTCGGCACGTTCAAGTACAGGGACTCCGCTTGCTCTTGCGGCAACAAGCTCGGGGTTGTCAGCCATGATTGCGGCAGTGTGTACGATAAGGTCAGCACCTTCGATATTTTCGGCTCTCTGACCTATGAAAACGGGGATACCCATTTTTCTTACGGCATCGAGGGTCTCGGTCTCATTATTGTCCGAGCCGGTAAGGTAGTAGCCCTGAGAGTGGAGTATCTGCGCGAGTGGGTACATACCCGAACCGCCTATGCCTATAAAATGAATGTGCTTTTTCCCGTTTAAAATATTGGTATCCAAAACGATCACCTTTCTTTATATTATAAATAGTATATGCCCGAGTAAGTGCGGGTGATATCAACAGCTCATGTGTTATGAGCTGATATTTGCTTTGATAAGTTAATACAAAGGGGGAGAAAAATGAGTGAAAAGGGTGCTGAAATAACGCTGTCACGCAGTTTTCACAGATTTTTCATCTCTTTTACTCGAAATAATTATATTTTTTCTTTAAAAAGCAAAAAATTAGCTTGCATTTTTACAAAATATGAGTTATAATAGTTTACAGGTTTACTAACTGCTGTAACGAGTCAGATAAAAAATGTTTCAGCCAGTCAGACCCGAGGAGTTCATAGACAATTAAGGAGGAAAATCTATGGAAATTACAGATGTCAAAGTCAGAAAGATCATGTCTGAGGGCAGACTCAGAGCGGTAGTCTCGGTAACTATCGATGATATGCTTGCAGTACATGATATCAAGATAGTACAGGGAGATGAAAGACTCTTCGTGGCTATGCCGAGCAGAAAGGACGAAAACGGAGTTTTCCGTGATATCGTTCACCCTATATCACCTTCTGCAAGAAAGCTTTTGGAGGAAAATATTCTTGATGCCTACGAAAGACAGCTTGCAATTCTTGAAACTGAGGAAGCTGATTCAGAAGAAGCTGAAGAGGCTTGATTTATAACACTGATTGAAGGACCTGCCGTGAGGTGGGTCTTTTTATATTCCCAGAATCCTTGCAGCTTTCAATATAGTAAGCTGGGTTTTTCCGTCACGGATAGTGCCGTCCATTACCTGCTTTACAGCTTCCGAAAGGGGTATGCGCTCAACATCGAGAAATTCATCGGGGTCAAGGTTCTGACTGCTGAATTTAAGTCCTCTTGCAAGGTACATATATGTTATCTCGCTGTTGTAGGCAGGAGTGGGGAGCATCTCGCCGAGGTAGATGTATTCAGTACAGGTACAGCCTGTTTCTTCAAGAAGCTCGCGTCTGCCGCATTCGGAGTGATCCTCGCCCTTTTCAAGCTTTCCTGCGGGGACTTCTCTTGTGACGGTACTGAACGGGTATCTGAACTGCTTGACAAGGAATATCTCGTTATTGTCGGTTATGGGTATAACGCATACTCCGCCGTGGTGGTGGAGCACATCTCTTACGGCGATCTTTCCGTTTTCAAGCTCGGCAGTATCGTGAGTGATAGTGAAGATAGGACCTTCGTATTTTACATCACTTGATATAGTTTTCTCTTGTAAGTGCATAATAATTCCTCCGAGAGTATTATTTAGGCTGGTCTGTTCAGCCTGTAATTATTTCAAAATGCAGATAGATACATTAATTATATCATAACAGTATGCAAAAAGCAATAAAAATAAGAATATATTTTCGATTCCGGGTCAAAAAATGAAAAGTATGAGAAAAAGCGGCTGTGCAGTTGCTTTATTATTAATAGTATGTTATAATAAAGGGTATGCTATTATCAAAAGAATGAAGGGAACATAAAATGGAAGCTTACCTTGACAATGCGGCGACTACCAAGCCCTGTGCGGAAGCAATAGAGGCTGCTGTGGGAGCTATGACTGATAATTACGGCAATCCTTCCTCGCTTCACCGTGTGGGGCTCAACGCACAGCTCCTTATGGACGGCGCAAGAAAGACGATAGCCGACTCGATAGGTGTTGAAAGCGGCTGTATAATTTTTACCTCGGGAGCTACAGAAAGCAATAACCTTGCACTCCGCGGAGCTTCGGCTGCTTACGGAAGAAAAAGGAAAAAGATAGTTATATCAGCAGTTGAACACGCCTCGGTTGAGGAGACTGCCGCAGACCTTGAAAAGAAGGGCTTTGAGGTGGTGATAGTATCTCCCCGTGAGGACGGAAGATACTATCCGGCTGATTTTGTGAACGCCTGCGATGATGATACCTGCCTCATAAGCATGATGTATGTCAATAATGAAACAGGCTATATCATGCCTGTCAAGGAGACTTTTTCCGCAGTTAAGCGGAAATATCCCGAGATCATAACTCATACTGACTGCGTACAGGCTTACATGAAACTTCCTGTGAAAGCAAATACACTGTGTGCAGACCTTATTTCCCTCAGCGGACATAAGATACACGGTGTAAAGGGCGTAGGAGCAATATATATCAAAAAGGGAGTCCGTGTGCTTCCTGTTGTTACTGGCGGCAAGCAGGAAAAGGGAATACGCTCGGGCACTGAGAGCGTACCGCTCATAGCAGCATTCGGTGCGGCTGTGAAGAAGCTATCTCCCACAATATCCGAGCGTTACGAGAAGGTGAGCGGACTGAAAAAATATCTGCTTGATAAGGTCGGCGGCATTGAAGGAGTTACTGTGAACTCTCCCGAGGACGGTTCACCATATGTTGTGAACATCTCGGCTGTGGGAAAGCGTTCTGAGATAATGCTTCACTTCCTTGAAAGCAAGGAGATATATGTTTCAAGCGGTTCGGCTTGTTCAAAGGGACAACAGAGCGGAGTTCTCGGACAGTTCGGTATACGTGACAAACGTGCGGACAGTGCTTTGCGTATAAGCATGACAGCCGATACTACAGATGCGGAGCTTGATATGTTCTGCGAGGCTCTGCGCGAGGGCATGGAAAAGGTAAGAGGTTAATATATATTTAAATAGTATAGGAGAAGAATATGAAAGAACTGATACTTGTAAAATACGGTGAAATGGCACTAAAAGGTCTCAACAAAAAGACCTTTGAGGATATGCTCATAAAGAATATAAAGCGCAGGCTGAAGCCATTAGGTCACTTTCAGATGACCAGTGCCCAGTCTACCACATACATAACTCCTCTCGATGAGGATATCGACCTTAACGAAGTCGCAGACAGAGTGGGCAAGATCTTCGGTATCGCAACCTATTGCCGTGCCTGCGTGTGCGAAAAGGACTTTGATGACATCTGCAATAAGAGCTATGAGTATCTTGAAGATGTATTGAGCTGTGCAAAGACCTTTAAGGTCAACGCAAAGCGTTCCGACAAGGCTTTTCCAATGAAGTCTCCCGAGATATGCATGGAGCTGGGCGGAAAACTTCTTGAAAAGTTTCCGCACTTGTCCGTTGACGTCAAGAACCCGGAGGTCACGGTAACTGTTGAGATACGCGACGAGAATGCCTTCGTTCATGCAGAGAATATCAAGGGAGCAGGCGGTCTCCCTGTGGGAAGCAGCGGAAAGGCTATGCTCCTTCTCTCGGGCGGTATCGACAGTCCTGTAGCAGGCTATATGATGGCAAAGCGCGGTATCCATATCGCAGCTATCCACTATGTTAGCCCCCCCTATACCTCCGACCGCGCACAGCTAAAGGTGGAGCAGCTCTGTCAGAAGCTTACGGACTACTGCGGCGGCATAGCATTCTACTGCGTACCGTTCACGGAGCTTCAGGAGGCTATCAAGGATCACTGCCCCGAGGAGTTCTTCACTATTATAATGAGAAGGCTCATGATGGAGATAGCTCAGCGTATTGCCGCAAAGGATAACTGCCTTGCACTCATCACAGGCGAGAGCGTAGGACAGGTGGCAAGCCAGACAATGGCAGCTATGGTCTGCACAGATGCAGTTTGCCGAATACCCGTGTTCCGCCCGTGCGTAGGTATGGATAAGACCGAGATAATCGAAGTAGCCCGCAAGATAGATACATTTGATATATCTGTACAGCCTTATGAGGACTGCTGTACGGTATTCACCCCGCGTCATCCAAAGGTAAGACCTCAGCTTGCGGATATAGAGAAGGCACAGAACAGCTTTGATTTTGAACCTCTTATACAGAAGGCTGTTGAAAATACAGAGATGAAAACCTTTAATTTTGGCGATTGATCATTTAAGTTTTTCACAATATGATCACTTGATTTTTGTGAAATGTGGACTAAAGAGAGCGTGTGGATTTAGTGTTAAGCAGTAAATTTTCTGAATGTAATACCGAAAAACTTGACAAAGCCGTTGAAAATGTTGTAAAATTATTAGAACGGAAGGGTCTGACTATATCTACAGCGGAGAGCTGTACGGGAGGACTGCTTTCGGAGCTAATAACATCAGTATCGGGCGCGTCGGCAGTCTTTGAACTTGGGATATGTACTTATTCGGAGAGAATAAAGACAAGGTTCCTCAACGTTCCTGCTGAGGTGATTGAAAAATTCGGAGTCGTAAGTGAACAGACTGCACTGTATATGGTCAGAGGACTGAAAGAAAGTTCGGGTGCAGATGTGTGCGTTTCCGTAACGGGTATCGCAGGTCCATCGGGCGGAACTGCTGAAACGCCTGTGGGAACGGTATATATAGGCTTCGATATCTGCGGCAGACAATTTGTACGGCTGCCCGAGCTTTGGAAGCTCAGTGACATGAGCAGAGAGCATATAAGAAGATGTGCAGCGGCTTATGCCTTCTGTACTATTGAAAAAATACTGATGGAGGCGGAAACAGACTGATGAGCGATAGATTGAACGATGAAAGCTCAGAGGCTCAGCGCAGAGCTGAGAAGATCAAGGCAATCAGAAGGTCGATACACGGCGAAGCGGAAGTTGCGCCTACGACCTATGACAATAAAACAGCAGAAAGCGAAAACACGGAAACTATGGCTGAACGTATCAGACGCGCCAAGGAAAAGCACAGCTCCACGGCTGAGGATATCCTTGATGAACTGGACGAGGCTATAGCTTTTGAAAAGGCTAAGGCTGAGAGAGCGGCTGCCGAAGAGGCTGCTGCGGCTGAAAGGGCTGCTGTTAATGCTTCACCCGATATCTCGGACATCATTGATGAGCTCGAAACACCCGCACAAGAGGAATTGAGCGAAATTGCTGATGAAATTACCGAGGATTTTTCGGAGGTAGATACCAATATCACAGGAGAGGTTGAGGACTTCACCGAGACTGTGACCGAAGGTTCGGAAGATGCATTGACGGAAGTGACCGAGGAGGCTGCGGCTCCTGAAGAAACGGCTGAGACCGTATCATATGCCGAGGCTGATGACACCGAGGAAACGATGGTGTTCACTCCTGTTGGTGAAAAGACTGTTGAGGATCAGCTTGCTCCTCTAAAACGGGCTGAGGAGGAGGCTGCACAGCAGCTGAGAAAGACCGATGAGAGCGTGTATGAGAAAAGCTTTCAGCCATTGGAAAAGGCTGATGACCTTGCTGATGACAGCATAGTCAAGCCTGAAAAGAAGAAAAAAAAGAAGAAGAAAAAGTCTTTCAAGCAAAGGCTTCGCGGACTGTTCCCGGAAAAGGGCGACAGTGTGTTTGAGGTCATAAGAAAGATCGTTTTTCTCGGCTCGGTGATCGCCATCTGTGTGTGCGGATACCTTGTAGGAGATTATTACTACGATCTCTGGTCAAGTAAGCGTAAGACAGATCAGATCATGGATATATACGATATCTATAAGGACCGTCAGCCGAAGATCGAGGAGGTAACAACTCCCGAAGGAGATAAAAGGAAAAAATACGGCGGTATGCTCGACGGAGCAAAAAAGCTCTACGACATCAACCATGACATAGTAGGTGTTATCAGTATTCCTGATACACCGCTCAACAACCCTGTCTTACAGGCAGATGATAACTCAAAGTATCTGAATATGAAATATGACCTCACAGAGAATATCGCAGGTGAAATATTCATGGATTACAGAAATCACTTCGATGATGTTGGTGAGGACGGATACCTTAAATATGAAAATTCACAAAATCTGATCCTTTACGGACATGATATGTACGATGATCAGATGTTTGGCTTTTTGAAGTATTATCTCAGAAATGAGGCTTATTACGGAGCACATCCGGTCATAGACCTCAGCTCTAATTATGAGAGATACCAATACAAGATATTTGCATTTTTTATGCTCGACGCTTCAGACGATACAGATACTAAGTTTGACTGCTGGAACGTTCTTGACTTTGCGGACGAAAAGGAATTCTATGACTTTGTAAACGAGGCAAAGAGAAGAACTATACGCACAAATGATGTAGATGTTGAGTACGGAGATGAGCTCCTTACACTTTCTACCTGCAGCACCTTCTTCCCAGATGAAAGAGGCCGTCTTATTATTCTTGCAAGACGTGTCAGAGAAGGTGAGGATCCTAAAAAGGGAACTCAGGACAGCAAAGCAAATCCTAACATAAAGTGGCCGACATTATACTATTCGATACATCCGGACGAACACTATGATCCGAATGCCGAATTCGTTCCCTATGGACCAAAGGGAGGAAAGTGATAAGCAATGAACAAGAACGCGAAAACAATAACAGCCTGCATAAGCTGTGCAGCCGCTGTTGGACTTGGTGCGTTTGCATTATATTTGAATAAGGACAGGAAATCTGTTCCGACTATCGATAACGTCCCACAGGCTGTGACGGAAGCTACTTCGGAGGTAAAGGCCGAAAAGCTTTCAGCCGACTGGGCAGACAATTATGAATATGTGCCGTCGCTTAACGGTATGACCGAGAGGACCAAGTCACTGATGCGTCTTAACAAGGACATTATGGGCTGGGTAAAGATCGATGGGACTCAGGTCGATTACCCGTTCTTGAGAGACCCCGGTGAGGTAGCTGCAAACGATCCGTATTACGGACCTGATGAGTGGGTGCCTAATTCATATTATCTTGAAAAGGATATATTCAGACAGTATTACGACCGCGGAACATTCTATGCGGATTACCGCAACAACTTCGGCGGCGATGAGAGTCAGCAGTCTGATAATCTTGTGATCTATGGACATAACTGGTATGACGGAACCATGATGGGCTCATTGAGGAAGTATCGTCCCGATCCCGAATTCTATGAGCAGCATCCCTTTATCGAGATAAGCTCGAACTACAAGACATATGATTACGTTATCTTCGCATATCTCATAACAAGCGGAAGCTATAACGCTACCGATTTCCATTACTGGGATATGGAGGACTTTGATACAGAAGAAGATTTTAAATTTTACATCGACAACTGCCATGGCGGACAGCTGCTGGATACAGGTGTTGATGTTAAATACGGCGACAAGCTCCTGACACTTTCTACCTGCTACGCTGACTATGATAACTCACGTTTCTTAGTTGTGGCAAGAAGGCTCAGGGATGGCGAGGTTGCAGGAGACATGACAACTATACAGCACACTGAGGAATATTTGAAGAAAAAGAAAGAGGAAGCAGAAAATGCTTCAAAGGAAGAGGCTGAAAAAGCCGAAAAAGAAGAGAAAGCTCAGTGATCTGACTTTATATATTAAAGGAGATTGTTATGAAAAAGCAGAAAATGCTTAAACGAGCAGCAGCTGCGGTCTCGGGAATTATTGTATTCTCGGGAACAACAAGCATGACTACCGCTGAAGATGCCGCTACTGAAAAAACATCAGTTGCAGCAGCAGAGGTAAGCAGTGTGGCAGACGCTGTAACGGAAGCTGCTTCTGAATTAACTGCGGATACCGCAGAGGAAAAACAGAAGATGCCTGAGGATTGGGAAAAAGCTGATGTCAGCGATTATGACTCAAGCCTCACGCTTATAAGCTATGAGCTTGCAACACCTGAAATGGCTAAGATAGGTGAAGCTGCCGACCCTTATGCAGGGCTTTCCGAAGAAGAGCGCAAGGCTCGTGAAGAAGCTGCGGAAAAGAAGAAGAGTGCTTTGAAAAAGGGTACTCCTACTTTATCCAAGAACGCTGCAAAGAGCAGGAGCAAGGCTCCGACTGCTGTTGAGGTAAAGACCTCTGGAGCATTTGTCGGTGACGTGCCTGAGTCTCAGCCGGGACCTACCATAGACGCTCAGCCGGGACAGTTCGCTTTCGTGACATACGGCTGGGGACACGGCGTTGGTATGAGCCAGAATGGTGCTAATTTCTATGCCGCTTATGCGGGCTGGACTTATCAGGATATCCTGTTCCATTATTATCCGGGAACATACCTGATGAATACAGGAATGACAGATGACGAAGAGCTTACTATCGCACACGAGCCTGCGGGTGATACCCTGAAGGTCGTATCCGAGATAGTAAACCGAGAGGTAGGCGGAAGCTTCTCTTATGAAGCTATCAAGGCTCAGGCGGTTGCTGTTTATACTTATTTAAAATATAACGGTGACGATTCAAGAGACCTTAGAGGTAAGCCAAATCCTCCGCAGGTAGTTATTGATGCCTGCAATGAGGTGCTCGGTGAGGCTCTTTACTTTGAGGACAATTACGCTCTTACAGTGTTCTCTGCTTCAAGCGGAGGCTGTTCGGCAAACTGCTATGAAGTGTTCTATGCAGATTACCCGTATCTGAGAAGCGTACCGAGCGAGTATGATGCTGCGTTCGATCCGCACTGGGGTACAGTAAAATATATGGATGCGGCAGAGGTGAAGAAAAAGCTGGAGACAGCTTACCACATCACACTCTCCGATGATCCCGAAAACTGGATACAGCCTGTTTACTCGGAAGAGACAGGTTATGTAACAGATGTAAACATAGATGGACAGACTACTGCAAAGGGCTATCCATTCTCAATGATGATGGGACTTAAATCATCAAAATTCAATCTTACATATACAAATGATTGATAAAAGGCGTAAGATCGCTTAATTTCAGAACAAAAGGGAATAAGTCTTTGGATATACCAAGTGTTGCGGCATTTTATATTCGGGGACTTATTCCTTCTTTTTGGGTGATGAAAGGTGAAGCTCAGTGGTAAAAAAATCCTAAGAAAAACCCAAAAAGGTGAAAAAAGGTGAAAACAAAGCAAAATATTTAACGAATATAGAAACGTTTGTTTCGTTTTAAAACAACCGAAAGTTAAACTTTAAACAAAATCGACAAAAAATAGCCGTTTTTAAGGTTTATACTTGTGAGATATTCCATCTTGAATTTCTACCCAATTAATGCTAAAATAGTTTTAGGGTGAAAAAAGGTGATTGGATGTGAAATTTTCCAAATTAGGGTGATCAGATCCTAAGAGGTTGTACGAAAGCGAGGCGAAGTTCAAATGGCAGATCATTTATGCGGTACTTATTACCCCAGCATTGATCAGAAGGGCCGTATGAGCTTCCCAACTAAGCTCCGTGATATCCTCGGACCAGAGTTTTTTCTCTGTCAGGGACATGATGACTCTTATATCGCCGTATACTCACCGGAAGCATTTCAGGACTATTGTGAGACTCTTAATTCGATCCCGGGCAAACAGGGTGCTGATATAAGACGTAAGCTCCTTGCAGGTGCTGATAAACAGGTCCCGGACAAACAGGGCCGTATCTTTATCACACAGCAGCTCAGAGATCATGCAGGTATCACCGACGAGGTCGTTGTTATCGGTGCAAACAGAAGAGCCGAAATATGGAACAAGTCCAAATGGGAAGAATTCAATAATAATATCTCTCAGGAAGAGATCAACAGCGTTCTTGCTGATCTTGTCCTCTGATACGGACGTTTCTGTATTCGTTTTCCGATCATTCGGATTAAGGAGAGTTTTGTTAAATGGAATTCAGCCATATACCTGTTATGCTTGAGGAATGTATTGAAGGACTTAATATCCGTCCGGACGGTATCTATGTAGACGGTACCGCAGGCGGTGCAGGTCACTCCTCTGCAATCGCTGCCCGACTGAATGAAAAGGGCAGGCTAATCGCTCTTGACAGAGATCCCGATGCAGTTGCAGTCGCAACGGAAAGGCTGTCGGTGTTCGGCAATGCCAGAGTGTTCCACAGGAACTACTCGGAGATAAGAGCGGTCCTCGATGAACTTGATATCGACTATGCCGATGGTATCCTTATGGATCTTGGCGTTTCGTCATTTCAGCTGGACGAGGGAAGCAGAGGTTTCTCTTATCACTCTGAAGCTCCGCTTGATATGCGAATGAGCAAGGAGGGTATGAGTGCAGCGGATGTTGTCAATACCTATACAGAGTCAGAGCTTGCAAGGATAATATTCGAGTACGGAGAAGAAAAATTCTCACGAAAAATTGCATCGAATATAATCAGAGCAAGGGAAACTGCTCCTATAGAGACTACATTACAGCTTGCAGATATTATAAGAGAAAGCGTTCCTCAGAAGGCGAGACGCGAAAAGAACCCTTGTAAAAAAACATTTCAGGCAATAAGGATAGCGGTCAACGGAGAATTCGAGCATCTTGAAAAGGGACTCGACGACGCGTTCCACAGTCTGAAAAACGGCGGAAGGCTTGCAGTGATAACCTTCCATTCCCTTGAAGACAGAATTGTAAAAAAGAAGTTTGCGGAATGGTGCAAGGGCTGTATTTGCCCGCCTGATTTCCCACAATGTGTATGCGGACACAAGCCGCAGGGAAAACTTGTGAACAGAAAGCCTTTAGAGGCTAAAGAAAAGGAACTCGAAAGAAACAACAGAAGCAGAAGCGCAAAGCTCAGAATAATAGAAAGGAGTGCGGAAAGCAATGGCTGAAAACACTGTACGCTATTATAACGACGAAAGCTACGACGATGCCGACTCGGACGAGACAACCGATATGGACGACGCAGTAAAGAATGATACTGAGCAGAAGCCTGAGATACAGATAAGAAAGAACGAAGCCCAGAGCGGTTCGGTTCTTATGATAATATTTGTATCGCTGCTGGCAGCCGCACTGCTTGGCACGGTCATCTATTCGCTTGATAAGCGGAACACAGCGTATAACAAGGTGTCCGCAATGAACGAAAAGCTTGATGAGGCCGAAGCCGAAAACGTAAGACTCCAGTCTGAACTTGATAGCAAGATGTCCGCGAAAAATATAGAAGATTATGCGGAAAATGTTCTGAAGATGCAGAAGATAGATTCTACTCAGATAAAGTATATCAAGATACAGACAGGCGATGTCGTGACTATTCCTGAGCAGGAAAAAGGTGTGATCGCAAAAATAAAATCCTTTTTCGATAAATGCGTGGAATATTTCAGAGGGTAAGTCCAATATAAATATAACACAAGGACTGCCTGTATAATTAATGAGCACTATCGGCGATAAAAAAATATAAAAGCCGAGGTTATATGTAGAACACGGAGATACAGCGGGTGATCGGAATATCGGAATTGCAGTTCCCGGGCTCTTAGAAAGAAAGAGAGCCCGGGGGCGGCAGTCCCACGCTTGAATAGCGATAAATCCTTCGTCGTATCAAAAGAAAAGGACATCCCAGAAAAGAAATAAAAGATGTTCACGGGCGGGGCAGATAAAAACCCTGCCTTATTTATTTATAGATGATTTTTTCGCGGAAAGGAAGAATTCTGCTGTGATAAATACAAATCCGTCGAATTCAATGCGATTCAGGTCAAAGATAGTTATGACAGCTGCTTTCAGCCTGCTTTTCGGAGCTGTTGCGGCTAATTTCTTTAAGATATCGGTACTTGAAAACAAAAAGTATCAGAATATGGCTAACGATCAGCATTTCGGTTCGATAAGCATCTCTGCACACAGAGGTACTATATATGATTCAAGAGGAATAACACTTGCCAAGAGTGCTACGGTATATAAGATATTCATTGACCCTTCTGTTTTCAAGGATGAGCTTGAAAGCCTTCAGAAGCGTATCGACAAGAGAAATGCCGAGAAAGCCAACGGTACTTATACTCCTGCCTATGACGAGGAGGGAAAGGAGATAAATGTCCTTCCGGAATCGGCTGAGGAATTCAAGGAAAAGGCAGCGGCATTTATCGCTATGAAGCTGAATACTACTGCCGAGAAGGTAAAAAAGGCAATGGACAGCGAGGGAAGGTATGCAGAGCTGAAGGTGCAGACCGAAAAGCCTGTTGCTGATGAGATAATAAACTATTTCTATGATATGGGCTTTGTCTCTGTGGGAAGCGTTGAGGATACAAAGCGTTACTACCCTCAGAATGACCTTGCGGCTTCTGTTATAGGCTTTACTACGGGAAATATAGCCTACGGTGTAGAGTCCTCCTACAATAAGTATCTCTCGGGAGTTGACGGAAGGACCGTATCGGCAAAGGACTCAAACGGCAAAGAGCTGCCATACAGGTATTCCAAGACCTTTGAGCCAAAGGACGGCGATGATGTTTACCTTACCATAGACAGAGAGATACAGTATATACTTGAAAAGCATCTGAAGGAAATGTCAGATGACCACAGTGTCAAAAACAGGTCATGTGCTATACTTATGAATCCTAAAACAGGTGCGGTACTGGGTATGGCTACATATCCGAGCTTTGACCTTAACGACCCGTTTGAGGTAACAAGCGAGGCACTCTTTGACAGAATATTTTATGAGAAGGATATAGATGATCCCAAGAAAAAGGATATTGAGGAATATACTCCCGAAGCCCGTGAGCGTCAGTGGAAAAACAAGTGTATCAGTGAGCGTTACGAGCCGGGTTCGGTATTCAAGATAATAACAGGTGCATCTGTAGTTGAAGAAAAGGCTATTGATATCAATACATGGAGCCATGTCTGCACCGGTATCGAGTACTTTCAGGACGGCGACCGTCAGCTTCCTATCGCTTGTCACGCAAAGGATACAGGCGGACACGGTCCTGAGAATTTTTTCGATGCGCTGAAGGATTCCTGCAACCCTGCATTCATGGCTATGGGTCAGGCTCTCGGAATGGAAAAATTCCAGTATTATTTCGATGCCTTCGGTTTCAGAGAGGCTACTGGTATCGACCTTCCCTATGAGGTAAACGGTGATCTTCCTTCTCTTGAAAAAATGATAAATATCGACCTTGCCGAAGCTTCCTTCGGTCAGTGCGAAACAGTTACACCTTTAGAGCTTATTACTGCTTGCAGTGCCGTAGTAAACGGCGGCTATCTGTTACAGCCTTATGTTGTAGACAAGGTAGTTGACAGCGACGGAAATATAGTATTAAATAATGAGAGAACTGTCAGAAGACAGGTAATATCGGAAGAAACTTCAAAAACAATGGCTGATGCACTTCGTAATGTAGTTATCGGCAATCCTGCGGGCAATGTTGATATAAAGGGATTTGCTATCGGCGGAAAGTCGGGTACTTCACAGCGTTTCAGTGCTATCAAGCAGAATGTAGCACAGGAATACGGTAAAGAAAATGAAAATCTGAATGAGTATGGTGCTTCATACGTGTGTTTTACTCCTTCCGATGATCCCGAGCTCATACTCCTTGTGCTTGCAGATATGCCTGATAAGACAAACCAGCAGTACTACGGAAGCAAATGTGCTGTTCCGTGCGCACAGGATATACTTACAGATGTACTCAGATATCTTGATAAGAGCCCTGAGTATGATGAAAACGAGCTTAAAAATCTTGATGTAAAGGTACCGCTCCTCAAGGGAGCTTCCATAGACGATGCTATAAAGACTATCGAAGGTCTTGGCGTGAAATATGAAAAGATAGGCAACGGTATCGAGGTAGTCGAGCAGTCACCGCAGACAGGTACTGCTATATCCAAGGACGGCTGTATTTACCTTTATACCGAAAAGGGCAATACCTATGAAGCAGTAACGGTCCCCGATCTTTCATATTATACTCCCGAATCGGCAAATGATGTCCTCACCGGACTGGGGCTTAATTATGTTGCGAAAAACTCTCTTGCTACTCAGGAGGGAGCAATAGTAAAGAGCCAGAGCATTGATCCGTATTCAATAGTACCGAAGGGTACGACAATAGAAATAGAATTCCAGGCACAGTCCTTCAACGACTGACCATGCCCAAAGAAAAAGACAGGAGGCAGACAAAATGAAATTATGTGATCTTATTGAAAATAACGCTGTAACTGCTATAGGCGATACCGAAATAAGCTCTGTGACCGATGATACACGCAAGGTAACTGAGGGAAGCCTCTTTGTCTGCGTAAAGGGCGGCAGCTTTGACGGACATACAGCAGCAGCCGAAATGCTTGAAAAGGGCGCGGCGGCTGTTGTTTGTGAGCGTGATCTGGGACTCGGTGACAGGCAGATAATCACGGATAATTCCCGTAAGCTCTACGGGCAGATATGCTCGGCATGGTTCGGACACCCCGAGCGCAAAATGAAAATGATAGGCGTTACAGGTACCAACGGCAAGACTACCATAACCAATGTCATAAAGCATATACTTATGAAGAACGGTCACAAGACAGGTCTTGTGGGTACTATACAGAATGAGATAGGCGATGAGGTCATTCATACCGACAATACAACGCCTATGGCATATGATTTCATGCAGCTTCTTGCGAAAATGGCTGATGCAGGCTGTGAATATGTGGTCATGGAGGTCTCCTCCTTCGGTCTGTGTCAGTACAGGATAGGCTCTTCTCATTTTGAAACTGCGGTGTTTACAAATCTCACCCAGGATCACCTTGACTATCACAAGGATATGGAGGACTATTATCAGGCAAAGAAAATGCTCTTTGATATCTGTGATGCAGCAATTATTAATGCTGACGATGACTACGGAAAGAGACTTTTCGGTGAGGCAAAGTGCAGAAAGCTCAGCTTCAGCGTAAAGGAAAATGCAGATGTTTATGCGGACGGCATAAAGATAAAGTCTACAGGCTCAAGCTTCTGGTTCTGCTGCGGTGATAAATCTCACCTTATAAAGACGAGAATGCCGGGACTTTTCAATGTATCGAATATCACAGCCGCAATTGCTGTCTGCCTTGAAGCGGGTCTGAGCATTGACAATATTATCCCTGCCGTTGAGGAATATAACGGCGTAAAGGGTCGCTGTGAGGTAATACCTACGGGCAGAGAATTCACTGTTATCTGCGATTACGCTCATACTCCCGATGCTATCGAGAATATCCTCAGAAGCGTTAAGGAGTACACAGAAAATGATCTTATATGCCTGTTCGGCTGCGGCGGAAACCGCGATGCTGCAAAGCGTCCGAAAATGGCTAAGGCTGCGGCAAAATATGCCGACAAGCTCATAATCACCTCGGATAATCCGCGAAATGAAGAGCCCGAAGCTATTATACAGGATATACTTGCGGGCATTGATGGTATGGCTGTGAACTATGATGTAGTCACCGACAGACGGGAAGCTATTTATCATGCCTTGAAAATTGCTGAGAAAGGTGATATAATAGTTCTTGCGGGCAAGGGCCATGAGGATTATCAGATACTTGCAGGTATGGAGCATATCCACTTTGACGAGCGTGAGGTGGTAGCCGAAGGTCTTAAACTGCTTGATAAATAAAAAACTGGAGTTGTTATATTAAAATGTCTTTCTGGGTAATCAATCTTATCACAACACTTCTTTCATTCGTGATAGCTGGAGTTTCGGGTATATTCCTTGTACCATTCCTCCACAAGATAAAATTCGGTCAGCCGATAAAAACTGTTGACGGTCCGAAGTGGCACGCGAAAAAGCAGGGAACTCCCACAATGGGCGGTTTCATGTTCATAATATCAACAGTTATAACTGCTATTGCGGGCTATTGGATATACAGGTGGAAAACAGGAATAGATACAACGGATAAGGAAAGCTTTCATCCGTTCTATATCATGCTGAGCTGTATACTTTTCTCTGTGGCTTTCGGAGTTATCGGCTTTATTGATGACTATACGAAGGTAGCCAGAAAGAATAATGACGGACTTACTCCGTGGCAGAAAATAGGCTTACAGCTTGTATTTTCCGTGGGCTTCCTTGCAGTCATACACTTCTTTGGTGACGGCGGGACACGTATCGACCTTGGTTTCTGGAAGTCGCCCTCACTGGGAATATTCTATTATATACTCATGCTTCCCGTGATAATTTACCTGACAAATGCGGTAAATCTCACAGACGGTGTTGACGGACTCTGCGGTTCTGTGACATTTATTGCTATGCTCATATTCACAGTGTGCTGCACTATATTAAAGCAGGACGAGATGACCTGCTTCACTATGGCTCTTGCAGGCGGCTGTCTCGGATTTTTGCTGTGGAACCTCAACCCTGCGAAGTGCTTCATGGGTGATACCGGTTCTATGTTCCTCGGTGCGGCAGTTACAGGCGTCGGACTTATCCTCCACAAGCACCTGCTGCTTATCCTGGTTGCTCTTGTGTATATAATCGAGGCTCTTTCTGTTGTTATACAGGTCACCTACTTCAAGTATACAAAGAAGAAGTACGGTGAGGGAAGACGTATATTCAAGATGACACCTATCCACCACCACTTTGAAATGAGCGGCTTCAGCGAATACAAGATAGTGATAACTTTTTCACTCTGCGGCATTATTTTCGGAGTATTGGGCATAATTACACTGCTGGCACTGAAATAACGGCAGATCACGTCATACCTAAGGAGGAAAAATGGCAGCAAGCAAAACTGAAAATAAAAAGCGTGCTTCGCTCCCGAAGGTCTTTTCGGGAGGAAGAAAAGGAGACCTGAGCCTTTCGTTCTTTGCATACGTTATGATACTGCTTGTTGTCGGTATCGTAATGATGTCCTCTGCAAGCTATGCATGGGCATACAGCGAGCACGGCGGTGACGGTCTTTACTATGCAAAAAAGCAGGCGAAAAATGCCATAGTCGGCTTTGTCGCTATGATCTTCTTTATGAAGATGGATTATCATAATTTCAAGAATTTAAAGCTTCCTGTGCTGAAGAAATTCAACATAGCAAGTTTGTTGTATTTTGTCGGTATCATTCTTCTCATAGCCGTACTTGTAATCGGTAACGATGAAGGCGGTTCAATGGGTGCAAGGCGCTGGATCGACATCGGTCCTCTCAATTTACAGCCCTCCGAGGTAGCGAAGCTTGCGCTTATCATATTCTTTGCGTATAATATGGAGCGCGACGGCGAAAAAATGAATGACTTCAAAACGGGTATCATTAAGTATTCCGTTATTCTTGGAGTTTATGTACTTCTTATCGCACTCGAAAAGCACATTTCGGGTATCATTCTTATCAGCACTATCGCTGTAGCTATGATACTCTGCGGCGGTGTCAACAAAAAACACTTTCTCGGCTTCGGTGCGGCAGTTCTCGGACTTGCAATAGCGTATATCTCATGGCAGGCACAGGTGCCCGACAGTTACGTAAGTACCAGAATAAAAGCCTGGAAAGATCCTTTTGCAGATAAACTGGGCGACACATGGCAGAATGCTAACTCCATAATCGCCATTGGCTCGGGCGGACTTTTCGGTCTGGGGCTTGGTAACTCCCGTCAGAAGTATCTCTATCTCCCTGAAACTAAAAACGACTTCGTTTTCCCTATAGTATGCGAGGAACTCGGATTTGTGGGAGCACTTGCAATTATAATTGTATTCTTCCTTCTTATTATAGAAGGCTATTCGATAGCTGTCCGCTGCAAGGACAGGTTCGGTATGCTCATTGCTGTGGGTATAACTACTCAGATAGGCATACAGACTGTGCTCAATATGGCGGTTGTAAGCAATCTTATACCAAATACAGGTATCAGCCTTCCGTTCTTCAGTTACGGAGGTACTGCCCTGATAATGCAGCTGGCGGAAATGGGTATAATGCTGAACATATCTCAGCACCGATATTATCCCGATGAAAAGCCTAAACCGAAAAAGAAGAAAAAACCTGTAAAAGAACAAAAAGCTGAGCTAAAAGGAGCATGAACATGAGAGTACTCATTGCCTGCGGCGGAACAGGCGGTCATATAAACCCCGGTCTTGCAATTGCGGATATAATAAAGAAGAAATATCCCGATACGGAATTTCTCTTTGCGGGAACTCCTAAGGGTATGGAGTCAAAGCTTGTGCCGAAGGCAGGTTACAGGCTTGAAACTATCAAGGTAGCAGGCTTTCAGAGAAAGATATCCCTTGAAAATATCGGCAGAAATGCTAAAGCTGCTGCTTATCTTGTCACATCCGGCAGGAGAGCAAGGCAGATAATCGAGGGCTTCAAGCCCGATATCGCCATAGGTACGGGAGGCTATGCGGCAGGTCCTGTTATAAGGAAGGCTGCAAGAATGGGTATCCCTACTGCTATCCATGAGCAGAATGCTTACCCCGGCGTTACAAATAAGCTCTTATCCAAGGAAGTTGACTATGTTATGCTCACCGTTGAGGAAGCACTCAAATTCATGGACAAGAGCAAATTCGAGTACAGCGTTACGGGACTTCCGGTAAGAAGCAATATAAATACCATAAGCCGCGAGGATGCGCGTAAGAAGCTTGGTATAGACGACAGCTTCACCATACTTTCGTTTGGCGGAAGTCTTGGTGCAGGCTGTATCAATGAGACTATGACCGAGGTAATAAAGTGGCACGTCGGAAAAGGGCTGAACATCAACCATATCCACGGCTACGGCGGCATGGGTAAGGATACATTCCCGCAGGCTATGAAGGAAGCAGGCATACCGCTCAAATCCGACAGGCTTCGCATTACCGAGTACATAAACGATATGGACATTTGTCTTGCGGCGGCTGATCTTGTTATCTGCCGTTCGGGTGCTTCTACCCTTGCTGAACTTGAAGCAGCAGGAAAGGCTTCCATTCTTATCCCGTCACCAATTGTTGCAGGAAATCATCAGTATCATAATGCTATGGTTCTCGGCAATGCAGGTGCAGCAGTGGTTATCGAGCAGAAGGATGTTACCAATGAGCGTATAATATCCGAGATAGAAAAGCTCTACGGCGACAGTGCAAGGGTAAAGTCAATGTCCGAAAGTGCGGCTAAACTTCATCTTAAAGATACTAATGACCGTATACTTGCGGTGGTGGATAAGCTGATCGCTAAAAAGAAATAAACCTGACGCCTTCTACAAAGGGGCAGAAAAAACACAATAATCAATGGAAAAACATTGATTATCAGAAATAATTATTTTAAATTCTGTATTTTGCAAAATTGTTGGTACAGATATTTGTGAGATATTACAGTTTGCTTTTTGCGGCTTATAATATAAGCTGCTGAAAGGGAAGAAAATGAATTACGAAAACAAGGTATCAGTAAGCGGTACAGAGCTGAATGTTTATACCGAGGGAAAAGGAGCCGTAACCATAGTTTTTATGGCAGGAAACGGCGTTACCTGTCCTGTGCTTGAATATAAGCCTGTATATCGCAGAATGTCTGAGAAATACCGCATAGCTGTCATTGAAAAGGCAGGCTACGGCTTCAGCGGAAGTACTAAAACTCCGAGAACACTGGAAAACCTTGTCAGTGATGACAGGGAGGCACTTCTTAAAGCGGGCATTGAGCCGCCATATGTTCTGGCTGCTCACTCTTATTCGGGTTTTGAGGCTGTATATTGGGCTAATACCTATCCCGATGAAGTAAGGGCTATACTCAGTATGGATATGGGTATACCCGATATGGCTATTTTGCAGGCGAAGGAAGTAAGCGAGGAAAAACGCTGTGCTATGGTGAAAAGGCAGGATAAGCTCCTGCAAAAGGTGGCAAAGGGCGGCTTTATTACGAAGCTGCTAAAAAACAAGCTTGAAAATGTTTCGGGACTTCTCAGCGGAAACGAGCTTGATGTCAGCGAAAAGAAGCTGTACAGAGAGATGTTCTATAAGAATATTGCTAACCCTGAGTTTACAGACGAAGCAATGCATCTTCTTGAAAATGCACAGAAGGCAGACAGTACGGGAATTATAAAATGCCCCGGCTGTTTTTACATAAGTGATATGAAAACAATGACAAAAAAAGTGTCATGGAGACAGGTAAGTATGGACTACGCAAAGAAATGCGGCGGAGAAGTACATCTGTCTGATAAAGGGCATATGATGTATGCCTTTATCCCTGATGAAATGTCGGAGACCTTCGATAAATTCCTTACCGAGAATAAAATATCGGTACAGTAACAATAATACATCTTACAGCATACAATACAGAAAATGCTGTGAGGTGGTATAATGCAGAAATTCATAATAAACGGCGGAAAAAGCCTCCGCGGTGAGCTTGCCTTGCAGGGAAGCAAAAACAGTTCACTGCCTATAATGGCGGCGGCATTGCTTTGCTGCGGCGAGTGTACGCTGCACGGCTGTCCTAAGCTTACCGATGTGTATGCAGCGTCAAGGATACTGAACTGGGTGGGCTGTCGGTGTACATTTTCGGATAATACGGCTGTTATAGACTCAACGGTCATTGACAGGACTCATATATCCGAGGAACTCATGCGAGAGATGCGCTCTTCCATTATTTTTATGGGAGCTATGCTTGGCAGAGCAGGGAAATGTACAGTAAGCGTTCCCGGGGGCTGCGAGCTTGGTCCGAGACCTATTGATATGCACCTTGCGGCACTCAGAAAAATGGGTGTGGATATTACCGAAAGCGGCGGAAGTATAATATGCAGGGCTTCTTTCGGCAGAGCAAAAGGTGCAAAGATATCCCTTGCCTTTCCTTCGGTGGGAGCTACGGAGAATGTTATACTCTGTGCGGTGACTGCCGACGGTGAGACCGTCATTAACAATGCGGCTCGTGAGCCTGAGATATGTGATCTTTGCGGATTTCTCAGATGCTGCGGAGCTGACATAAAGGGCGACGGTGAGAGCAGGATAATAATAAAAGGAAAAAAACAGCTTCACGGCTGTGAATATACAATAATGCCTGACAGGATAGCTGCGGCGACATACCTTTCAATGGTCGCAGCCGCTCATGGCGAACTTATACTTACTAATGTCTGTGTTCTCGAAACAGAACCTTTTCTCTCGGTTCTGGAGCAGACGGGATGCAGCATATATACATCAGAAAACAAAATATATCTGCGCAGCGGTCCGCGGCTCAGGGCTGTAAGGGAAAGGATAAGGACTATGCCTCACCCGGGATTCCCTACAGATGCACAGGCTGTA
>Ga0310786_10000584_pt1 | contig 59169 bp, 40 predicted proteins | sample AusTroGonzalo_MG_FD_203881 | JGI IMG/M metagenome (GOLD analysis project Ga0310786, IMG submission 203881) | Bovine rumen microbial communities from tropical cattle in Woodstock, Queensland, Australia - Gonzalo_03 (v2) (version 2) | ecosystem: Host-associated > Mammals > Digestive system >...
AATACGGAATGCAAAGGTACGGATATTATTTTATATATGCAAGCTTTTTGTGTATAAAATCAAAAAATTACAGAAGATTAAAATATAACGACAATTATATTACGTAAGAATTAGGGAACTTATGGTTCAATCCTGTTCTTGCGCCGTTTATCGCATTACAAATGCTTATATTCAATGCGGTCGGATTGCAAATCCGACCGAACGAGAAAATCCGACCGAACGAGAAATCCGACCGAACGGGCAGTCCTGTAGTCCTGTCGTCCGATGCTCATGAGACATATTCGAAAGTCATCGCCTATAGAAGGCTTAATCGAAAAACACCTAACACTTCCCGCATTTCTAACACCTGAACAAGTGTAAGAAGTGCGGGAAGTGTGGGTTATTTTTTTGTTTCACATATACGCACGCGCGCGAAACCGCAAGATGCTTAGTAACCATCCGACCGAACAGATCAGAACTACGGCTCACCGGCTCGCTCTTCAATATACTGTCTGATGTGGGCAATCAGCTGCTTAGCGGGCAGAAGCTTATTCTCTACATCGCTCTGGTCAACATCCACGGAACAGTTATAATCGCCGTCTTCCCTCAGCTTCTGCAACTGAGAGAAGAGCTTTCCTTCTGCCACAGAGAACAGCCCCGCCTTAACATAGAAGAGACTGAACTTGTTGACAGCCCCACGGTGTGTACCCACCTCATGCCTGTCGCTAATGAGCAGGGCACTCACCGCATGGAACAAGGCGTAATAGAGACGGTTGGCGACCAGCCCCCACAGTCCGTTTTGGAGCTGCACTTCCATTTCTGCGAGTGTCTTGTCCGACTTCTCCAGTTCCAGCGTGACAAGCACTTCTCTTTCTTCTTCCCTAAGACTCATAAAGCAATTGTTTATCTTCTTCTACATTATAAAAGAACATGGTGTGAGGTCCGTTGTACCATTGGTCTTTCGTGAACGTGCGTGCACTGATGTCCTCATTGATGTCCCAACCCATCTCCGTGAAAGGCCAGGCATAGTTATCCCAGTCGTCGCTACTACGTTGCGCCTTGTCGAGCAGCACGAGCAGGTCCCAGTCAGAGTCTTCATGGCAGTCACCACGGGCACGCGAGCCATAGAGGTAAAGTGTGCTGCCCTTCGGCAACACCCTCTCGGCCACCTGCCTGATATGATTGATTACGTCCGTCCTTTCCATTCGTTTATACTGCCCTACCTGACGTAGCGCTTGGTGACGGTGGTGCCGTCAGGAGCGACGACGATGTTCAGGCCACGGCGGAGACGGTTGTGGCGAACACCCGTCAGGCTGTAGACGGCGGCAGCGCGCGAACGGGGAGCGGCAGAGGCGGCGATGCCGACGGTGGCAGCATCCTCGTTGCTGGAGAAGAAGTTGAACGAGATGGTGGCATCGTCATACTCGTAGATATTCATGATGGGCTTGCTCATGAAGTACTCGCCCTGCGCGTTGGCATTGAAGACGGTGGCGGCCACACTGGTGGTATCGGTAAGGTCGCGGACTTCTAACGAATCGGTGATGTAGGGATAGACGGAATAGCGCAAATAGGGGCTGTGTCCGTTCTCGCGTTTGAGTCCCGTCATCTTGGTGTAGTCCGAATAGTTCAATCCGCTGGCATGTTTGAACTCCAAGCGGCGGTGCGTCTTGTCGCTGTTGACGCGGTTGCCGGTCCAGACGGAAGCACTGAAGTCGATATGGGTAATCAGCAGTCCGTGGTTGGGTATGCAGAGATCCCAGCCGTCCCACTGGCGGTTCTCCAAGAGGTAATACTCGTTGGCACCGCTGACGTCGGTGTTGTTCACCACGCGGTAGACTTCACCTCCCTGCGTCAGCGACTGCATGCCGAGCACCTGCATCGTGGAGTCAAGCTCAGTAGGTACAAGCCAGCCCATGTACTCGCGCTCGTGGGCAGAGTAGTTGGGCGGGCACCAGCCATTGTTGACGAAGTTACCGCCGTCCATGAGGTCGTACTCGTCGACGACGGAGAAGTCAGTCGTGGTTCCCGGCACGGGGTACAGGTCGGGCAGTCCGAGGCAGTGGGAGAACTCATGGCAGATGGTGCCGATGCCACACAAGCGGTTGATGGCGTAGAACCGTTCGGCGCTGCCCGTGTAGTTGTTGGCTTTCACACCGCCAATATTGATGGTACCGAACGAGCCTGTGCTGGGCCAGATGCAACCCTTGGTCGCCTCGCTGCCCTCATTGCCGCCATAGCCGGCGTAGATGAAGACAACCTGCTCAACATAGCCGTCACCGTCCCAGTCGTAGTCGGTGAAATCGAGGTCCAGCGAGTCGGAAAGCAACTGTAGGGCTTCCTTGTAGGCCGACGTACCGTACTGGCCCACACCCTTCGCCGTGTAATTCACCTGAACGGGACCGTAGATATCAAACTGCGGATTGAACAGCCCAGAGGACTGCGTCTGGAAATAGTCGACGACACAACCGGGTCCCCTGCCCTGATTATAGCCGGAGACATTGAAGATGCTGTTGTAGGTATCATTGGGATCCTCCATACCGAATTCCTGGTCGGTAAAGGAAACGAGCACTACTGGCGACTTGTAATTCTTGTTAGGATTCCACTGTCTGTTAGGCGTGCGCAGTTTGAACTTCTGCGGCGCAGGTGCTGACAGGCGGCTCTGATCAACAGAACGGAGCCAGCCGTCGTCGCCGACCTCCAGCATCTGGCCGTCGGGCGTTCGGTAAAAATGGTTCCACTCGTCGCCACACAGCTCAACGATGACGGTCGTTCCATCGGGCTGGGTCATGGTGAACCAGCCTTTCATAGCCCTGGCGGCACTGGCCGTCTGCACAGCCAGCACCGTCAGGATAATCGCAAAGATTGCTTTTCTCATGCTATCGTTTTTTTATTTCTTACACGGTGTCCAGGGTTTCAGCGTCTTGAAGAAGTCGTTGCCCTTGTCATCGACGAGGATGAAGGCGGGGAAGTCCTCAACCTCAATCTTCCAGATGGCTTCCATGCCGAGTTCGGGATATTCCACACACTCTATCGACTTGATGCTCGACTGCGACAAAACGGCAGCCACACCGCCGATGGAGCCGAGATAGAAACCGCCGTGCTTCTGGCAGGCATCGGTGACGACCTGCGAGCGGTTGCCCTTGGCAATCATCACAAGCGAGGCTCCTAACGACTGGAACTCGTCGACGTATGGATCCATGCGGTTGGCCGTGGTCGGACCCATAGAGCCGCAAGGATAGCCGGCAGGCGTCTTGGCGGGTCCGGCATAGAGCACGGGATAATCCTTGAAGTACTGCGGCATCGGCTCGCCGGCATCGATGCGGGCCTTCAGCTTGGCGTGGGCAATGTCGCGGGCCACGATGATGGTGCCCTTCAGGTTTACCCTCGTGGAAACAGGATACTTGGTCAGCTCCTTGCGGACGGCGTCGATGCCCTGATTCAGGTCAATCTCGATGGTGTTCTGTCCCTCACCGGCCTTGGCGTATTCGGCGGGAATCAGCTCCGATGGGTTCGAATCCATCTTCTCGAGCCAGATACCGTCCTTGTTGATCTTGGCCTTGATGTTACGGTCGGCCGAACAGGATACGCCCATGCCGATGGGGCACGATGCACCGTGGCGCGGCAGACGGATGACGCGGATGTCGTGGGCCAGGTGCTTGCCGCCGAACTGCGCGCCGAGACCGATCTTCTGAGCCTCAACCAGCAGTTTCTGCTCAAGGTCGATGTCGCGGAAGGCGCGACCCGTCTCGTCGCCCGTCGTAGGCAGAGAGTCATAGTACTTAATCGAGGCGAGCTTCACCGTCAGCAGGTTCTTCTCAGCCGAGGTGCCGCCAATGACGAAAGCAATATGATACGGCGGGCAGGCAGCGGTGCCGAGGCTCTTCATCTTCTCGACGAGGAACGGAATAAGTGTGCCCTCGTTCTGAATCGTGGCCTTGGTCATCGGATAGAAATAGGTCTTGTTGGCGGAGCCGCCACCCTTGGCCACCATCACGAAGCGGTATTCGGCACCCTCGCAGGCCTCGATGTCAATCTGGGCAGGCAGGTTGCAGCGGGTGTTCACTTCGTCGTACATGTTCAGCGGGGCGTTCTGCGAGTAGCGCAGGTTGTCCTGCGTAAAGGTGTTGAACACGCCGAGGCTCAGTGCCTCCTCGTCCTCGAAGCCCGTCCATACCTGCTGACCCTTCTCACCGTGGATGATGGCGGTGCCGGTGTCCTGGCAGAAAGGCAGGATGCCACGTGCAGCCACCTCGGCATTACGCAGGAACTGCAGGGCCACATACTTGTCGTTCTCAGAGGCCTCGGGGTCGCTGAGGATGGCGGCCACCTGCAGGTTGTGCTCGCGGCGCAGCATGAACTCCACATCGTGGAAAGCCTGCTGGGCCAGCAGCGTCAGTGCCTCCTTGCTGACCTTTATGATTTCCTTACCTTCGAAGTCGGCGGTGGTCACGCCTTCCTTCGACAACAGTCTGTACTCGGTCTTGTCTTCGCCCAACTGGAACATCGGGGCGTACTTGAATTCTACTACGTTTGCCATATAAAAGTATTCTTTAAGTATTTGTTTATTTGTTAAGTGTCAAAAGAACATCATAGGGCGTGAGTTGCGCTTTTTCTGGATTATCTCGCTGTTCATACGGCCAATGGCTACCCGGAAGAAGAAGGCCACCAGATACTCATCCGTGCCCTCGGTCCTGACTTGCCGTAAGGCCTGGATATAGTCGCCGCGGTCCTCAACAGTGATAATGAGAAGCGGATGCCCCGCACGCAGCAATATGAAGTTGCTGAGCAGGCGACCTGTGCGTCCATTCCCATCCCGGAAAGGATGGAGGTACTCGAAGAATCCGTGCCAACGGGCCGCTACCACCAACGGATGCTGACCGTCTGCCAGAGCGCGCTGTGTGGACTCCATCAGCGCAGGCACACGGGCTATCAACTGCTCGTGATCTCCAAAGACGGTGTCGCCTGCTGCCATATCTTCCGTGGTATACTCACCTGCTACAGCCCCTGTTACCTTGTAAGCCAAAGTATGCTCGGTCAACAGGCGGTTGGTCTCTTTCAGCAGTGCTTCGTCGAACGGCAGGTGAAGATGGTTTACCACGTAGTCGAAAGCCCGGAAATGATCGGCCATTTCGGCACATTCCAAGAGACTATGCCCGACGGGAACCATCGCCATGCCCTGTTCGCGGAGGATACGGGTGTCATCGACAGTAAACGAATTACCCTCGATGGCACATGAATGGGCGGAGAACAGAATCTCGTTGTACTCCATCCACTGCTCACGGCTCATCTTGCCAGCCACTATCTGCTGGTAGTTTTGGCGCAAGCGCTCGTATTCCTCTATTTCGTTCTCAAACATATTTATCAGTAGCCAAAGATTTCTGCTGTGCTGATGCGCTTTACGGGTCCGTACTTCTGGAGGGCAGCCATGTCGAGGTCGCGCTCGTCGCCGAGAATAATGTAGCGATAGGGCTTGCGGGCAATCTGCTGCTGCTCGAAGTCGACGATGTCCTTCATCGTCAGGTTAGGCAAGGCAGCGTAAATCTTCTCATTCAGGTCGTAGTCAAGCCCTAAGTCGCGGGCGACTATCCACGCGTTGATGAGCCCGAATTTCGTGGTGCGGCGACTGGCTAACTGCTTCATCAGTCCGTCCTTGGCAATTTGGAACGAGGCATCGCTCTGCGGAATGGTGTCGAGGATGGTGTGGAAGTGGCTGACGCAGTCCATCATCTTGTCGTTCTGCGTGATGATGTGCGTAAAGAAGTCCTCAGGCTCGCCCTTCAGCTCGGGACGGCGGTAGAGTGCCCATGCGTTGTACGCCAGTCCACGGGTCTCACGCATCTCCTGGAACACAACGGTGTTCATGCCACCGCCGAAGTACTCGTTGAACAGTGCCAGCACAGGAGCCTCGTCGACGTTCCACTGTCGTCCTTCGTTATGGTACATACGCATGTAGATGTTCTTGGCATCGTAGGGTGCGATGAGTACCTCGCTTTCCGGAGTGGGCTGCGTCACGTAGGGTTTGTTCTGAGGAACTGGCTTCAAATCGGAGGTGAGAGATGAGAGGTGAGAGGCGAGAGCCTCCTCCAGTTCGTCGTCCTCCATCGGGCCGTAATATAATAAAGTATGTTCATACTGGCTGAGATTCTTCAGCAGGTCAAGCAGTTCCTGCGGATTCGTCTGGTTCAGCTGGGCAGTAGTCAACAGGTTGCGTTTGGGGTTGTATGAACCATAGACACCATAGTTGAACAGCTGGTCGAAGCTGAGACGCTGGTCGAGCTTCGCGTCGGCACGGGCTTTCTCCACCAGACTGACATACTGGTTCCACGCCTCCTGGTCGACTTTGGCGTTCTGGAGCAGGTCTTCCAACAGTCCGAGAGCCTCGGCCATATTCTCGCTCAGTCCGCTCAGCGAGACGCTGATCATGCGTTCGCCCACGTTGATGTTGTATTCGCAGGCCAGCTTGTAGAACTGCTGCTTCACCTGCTCTGCCGTCAGCTTGTCGGTGCCTAAGTAGTCCAAGTAGTCGGCAGCATAATCATAACGCACGTCGGCCTCCTTACCGAAATCATAGCGGAAGGCCAACTGGAAGCGGCCGTTCTCGAGGTTCTGGACGTAGACGTACGGGAGTTGCGAATTGAAGTTACCGTATGTCAGGTCTTTCTTGAAGTCGACGAACTTCGGCTCGATGGGCTTCACCTCGGCACTCTGGATGTCCTTCACGAACTGGCTGACGCTGTCACGGTTGGCGGCAATGGGCGTGATGGCCGGCTTGTCGATTTTCTTCTCATTGGGGTCTATGCCCTGGCGCTTGTAGACAGCGGCATAGCCGTCGGTGAAATGGCGGTTGGCGAAGTCGACAATCTGCTGCTTCGTCATAGCGGCTATACGGTCCAGACTGGTAGCCTCCTGATCCCAAGGCGTACCGTTGATGAAAGCATTGACGAACATGCTGGCACGGGCGCGGTTGTTTTCGAGGGCATTGTAGTACTGCAGCTTCAAGTTGTTGACCACCGACGGCAACAGGTCGTCGGAGAAGTCACCTTTCTTCAGCTTGTCAATCTCCTCCAACAGCAGCGCGCGCACCTCGTCGAGCGTCTGGCCTTCCTTGGGTGTTCCGCCCAAAACGAACAGCGAGTAGTCCATCATCAGGTCTATCCCACCCCATGCACTGAGCATCTTCATCTGCTGGTTGATGTCGAGGTCGATGAGTCCTGCGGTGCCGTTGCTGAGCATCGACTCGATGACCTGCAGGGTGTCGCTCTGCAATGAAGCGCCACGGTCGAAGCGCCAGCCTAACCACAGCTGCTCTGCCTCTGGGCCGATGACGGTGGTGTCCTGCGGCGTGGTCAAAACGGGCTGAGCCGGGAAAACGGGCTGGGCGACGTCATCGCCGGGCTTCCACTGTCCGAAATACTTGTCGATGGTAGCTATCACCTCGTCGGGATCGAAGTCGCCCGCCATACAGATGGCTACGTTGTTGGGCACGTACCACTTGGCGAAGTAGTTCTTGATATTGGTAATCGAAGGATTCTTCAAGTGCTCCTGCGTACCGATGGTGGTCTGCAGACCATAAGGATGGGTCGGACAGAGTTTGCGTCCCAACGCCTCGAAGAGCTTGTTGACGTCCTGTGTCAGTCCGATGTTGTACTCCTCGTAGACAGCCTCCAACTCGGTGTGGAAACCGCGGATGACCATGTTCTGGAAACGGTCGCTCTGAATCTTCGCCCAGTTCTCCACCTCGTTCGAGGGGATGTCCTCGGTGTAGCAGGTCACGTCGTTCGAAGTATAGGCGTTGGTGCCCTCAGCACCGATGGCGGCCATCAGCTTGTCGTACTCGTTGGGAATGAAATACTGGGCTGCCACCTGACTCACGGAGTCGATGCCGTGGTAAGCGGCGCGGCGCTCCTCGGGGTCGGTCAACTTACGGTACTGTTCGTAACGCTGCTCGATGTCATCCAACAGCGGCGTCTCCTTCTCCGGGTCGGTCGTGCCGAAACTGGTGGTGCCCTTGAACATCAGGTGCTCCAGGTAGTGGGCCAGTCCCGTGGTTTCCGACGGGTCGTTCTTCGAGCCCGTCCGAACAGCAATAAACGTCTGAATACGAGGCTGTTCTTTATTAATACTCAGGTAAACCTTAAGACCATTGTCCAGCGTGTAGATGCGCGTCTTCGACAAATCGCCTTTGACACTTTCGTACTTGTACTTCTCACACGCAGTCAGCCCAAGCAATACCAAGGCTGATGCAAACATCACTTTCAGTTTCATACAATTCTCAATTATCAATTCTCAATTTTCAATTCTCATAGTCTATCTCATGGTCGAGCTTTTCAAGGAAATCGTCGTAGACCTCCTGCTCGACGTCGCCCATGGCGAACTCCTTCTCGGCATCCTTGCGGATCTCGGCAATCCAGGCGCGGCGGGCACGGATGTAGTCCTCGCGGATACGCTCGCAGGCACGCTCGTCGAGTTCGTCCAAATGATAGTAGTCGAGCAGCAGCTGGTAGCTCCAGGCCCAGCGGTAGTCGCTGTAGTGGTTGTTGATGTCCTCGAAGCGGTCGAGCACCTGCTGGATATTCTCCACGGTGCCTTCCTTAATGTCGTTGATAAGGCGCAGCTCTTCGCTCTCCGGCAGCAGCAGTCCGCTGAGGTCGCTCCAGGGACCAATACCCACAGCCCCCTCGGGGGACGACTGGGGGGCTGAACCAACTTCTTTCAGTCTACGCTTCAGCACGGCACCCATGTAGATACGGAGGGCGATGTCGTAGTACTTCAGCCCCTTACGCAGGCTGGAGGCGTTAATCACGTATTCATGGAAATTATAAGTAGTCACGTTGTCGCCGCTGGCCGAACGCAGGCTCTCCAGAATCTTAATGCCCTGCATGATCTCGCCCACGGTGAAGGGGCTGAGCCAGTCGAAGTTGATGATGGACTTCTTCGACTGCTTCGAGCGCTTGTCGCGCTTCGGCCACTTCTTGATGTCGCGGTACAGTCCCACAGTGGTAATGTTGCGACCCGGTGACAGGTACATGGTCTCGCCGTAGGCTATGAGGTAGCTGAAAGGCAGGCACTGAGTGTTGGGGTGGTGCATCAGCTTGCCAAAGCACACTGAGAAGGCACCGATGGTGGCGGGCATCAGCACATAGCTGCCGCTGGCCGTCTTTGTGCCACGCTCCAGCGTACCGTAGTGCAAGGGGCCCATCTTGTAGGCGTGGTTCGAGAAGTTGGTGTTCGAACCGGCATTGTAGAACGAGAACTGTCCGCCAATGAGCAGGCTCGACTTGTGATGCGAAGCCGAGAAGGGTCCGCAGAAGGCGGCGCAAGCCTCACCGTTAGCCATATAGGAGTTGGCGAAGAACAGGCTGGCCTCAGCCGTAAAACCGTTGGTAATCTGACAGGCCTCGCCGACGAAGCAGTCCTGCATCTTCACTGAGTTGTTTATAGAACAGCCGTCGCAGATAATCGAGTTCTCGCAGATGACACCCGTGCCGATGAACACCGAGGCGTCCTCCGAGCTCAGAATGGTACACTCGTTCAGGCGGGCGCAGCCGCTGATCTCGCAGTCGCCCTTGATGACGGTGTTGGTAATGTCCTTCGTATTGATGATCTTCACGCGGTTGCCTATGATGCCTCGCTCGGGTGTAGAGATGCGTACCTCGTCGTCGATGAGCTGCTTCAGGCGGTTCATAAGCGCCTTGTCTTTGTGGTGCTTCACCATGAAAGCGGCCAGCTGCGAGTTCAGTTCGCGGAACAGCGTCACGTTGCCGTCGCCCATCTCGTTGAGCACGCTGATGGTGCTTCCTGCACCGTAGCTCGCGCCCTCCATCGTCTCCAACGTCGAGATGTTCGAAATGTAGCAGTCATCGCCGATGGTGTAATTGTTGATGAAGTTGCCCACCTTCTCAATCAGGCAGTCGTTGCCCACGCTGACATTGCGCAGCGTGGCATCGTTGATGCCGGAGTGCTTGAAGAAGCCTGTCGCCACCTCAATCTTCTTTTCAAACCGTCCTAAGCGAATGTCGCCGTAGAACATCACACGGTGGAAGTTGTAAGGCCGGAATTCCGGGTCCACCATCACTCTCGTCCAGTCTTCTGCCCAGCACACATTGTTCTCGAGCACCTGGATCTCTTCTTGGGTCAATTGTCTGTAATCTCTCATAAATTGTTTGTGTTTTTTGACAATACGGTTACAAAGGTACGGCAAAAAGGCCGGATTGCAAAATAATCCGCGCCGAAATTTCACTTTTTCGGCAAAAAACTTGCATTTCCGCGCGCTTTTTTATACTTTTGCACCGATTTTTCTAATTTTATAACAACAAAACACCAAAATCTGATTATGAGAGTAATTATTGAGCCCGACTATCAAAAGATGTCGCAGTGGGCTGCGGAGCATGTCATCCGCCGCATCAACGAAGCCAAGCCCACGGCAGAAAAACCATTCGTTTTAGGACTTCCCACAGGCTCGTCGCCCGAAGGCATGTACGCCTGCTTGGTAAAGGCATACCAGGAAGGCCGCGTGTCGTTCAAGAACGTCATGACGTTCAACATGGACGAGTACGTGAACCTGCCGGAGTCACACCCTGAGAGCTACCATTCGTTCATGGCTCGCAACCTGTTCGACCATATTGACTGCCCGAAGGAGAACATCCACATCCTGAACGGCAATGCCCCCGACCTGGCTGCCGAGTGCGCACACTACGAGCAGATGATTGAGGAAGCCGGCGGCATCGACCTGTTCCTCGGCGGCATCGGCCCCGACGGACACATTGCCTTCAACGAACCGTACTCCAGCCTGAACAGCCGTACCCGCGTTAAGACGCTGACCACCGACACTATCATCGCCAACTCGCGCTTTTTTGAGGGCGACGTGAACAAGGTGCCCAAGCTGGCCTTGACAGTTGGCGTTGGCACCGTCATGGCAGCCCGCGAGGTGATGATCCTGGTGAACGGCCACCACAAGGCCCGCGCCCTGAAGGCCGCCGTCGAGGGAGCCGTCTGCCACGAGTGGACCATCAGCGCCCTGCAGCAGCACCAGCACGGCATTATTGTTGCCGACGAAGCCGCCACCGACGAACTGAAGCACGGCACCTATAAGTACTTCAAAGACATTGAGAAAGACAATCTCATTTAAGTGAAAAGTGAAAAGTGAAAAGTGAAGAATTTGCTGCCGCCATACCTTCAGCTGATGGGATGGCGGCAGCAAATTCTTCATTCTTCACTCTTTACTCTTCATTAATAGGATAGAGGAAATCGTTGTACGGATATTTCTGCACGTGCAGTTCCCGTACTTTCTTATAGAGGACATCGCGGAGTTCGTCGATGTTCTCCTTCTTTTTGGCAGAGATAAAAAGCGGGGCGGCAACAAATTCTTCACTTTTCCCTTTTCCCTTATCACTTATCTTCGCCATCCACGTGCGCTTCAGGTCTTCTAACGAAATGTTTTCCTTCGTCGGCTCCGTCAGGTCGTCCTCGTCCTGCGGTGTCCACGTGTAGGCGTCAATCTTGTTGAACACCAGCATCGACGGCTTGTCGGCACAGCCCAGCTCCGCCAGCGTCTTCTCCACCACCGAGATCTGGTCTTCAAAGTCGGGATGCGAGATGTCTACGACATGTACCAGCAGGTCGGCCTCGCGCACCTCGTCGAGCGTGCTCTTAAAGGACTCCACAAGGTCTGACGGTAGTTTGCGGATAAAGCCTACGGTGTCGGCCAGCAGAAACGGCAGGTTGTCGATGGTCATTTTCCTCACCGTCGTGTCGAGCGTGGCAAAGAGTTTGTTCTCGGCAAAGACCTCGCTTTTCGACAGAAGGTTCATCATCGTCGACTTACCCACGTTCGTGTAGCCCACCAGTGCCACGCGGATGAGCCGTCCGCGGTTCTTGCGCTGCGTCGTCTTCTGCTTGTCTATCTCGGCCAGCCGCTGTTTCAGCAAAGTGATACGCTGCAGGATAATACGGCGGTCCATCTCCAACTGCGTCTCACCGGGACCGCGCAGACCCACAGAGCCTTTTCCGCCGCCACTGCCGGAGCCACCGCCCTGGCGTTCCAAGTGTGTCCACAGCCGTTGCAGTCGCGGCAGCATGTAACGGTGCTGTGCCAGCTCCACCTGCGCCTTTGCCTCGGCCGTCTGTGCCCGCATGGCAAAAATGTCGAGAATCAGGCTCGTGCGGTCCAGAATCTTCACCTGTAGCTCCTTCTCAATGTTCCGCAGCTGCTTCGCCGTCAGCTCATCGTCGAAGATGACCATGCCGACGGGCTGGGGCAATTGAGCATCGAGAATTGAGCATAGTGAATTATTGGCAGCCGCCTCGTCGGCAGCGTCCTGACAATCCTTAATGTACCGGCGTATTTCCTCCAGCTTACCACTACCCACGTAGGTCACGCTGCTGGGGCCGCCGACACGCTGGGTGAACCGCTTGACGACCACGGCGCCGGCCGTCTCGGCCAAAAATTCCAGTTCGTCCAAATACTCGTTGGTCTTGGCTTCGTCCTGTTCCTTCGTAATGAGACCGACGAGCACCGCCGTCTCGGTCTTAGCCTCTGATATGACAAATTCCTTCATGTTTGGGATTTAGGGAGTTAATAAAACAACAGGCGACCGTCAGCAGTGACGCCCGCGGCGCTGATTCTGATGCGGGTGTCCTTGCCGTTGTTATAGAAAGTTGTAGTGAAAAGACCATCTTCGTCAGCCACGGCGTTGGGATTCCAGTAGAGCGTGCGCCGGTAGTCGGCGGGCATGCCACCGGAATTGCCGGCAGGGTAACGGTCGCTATAGTCGGGCTGATAGAATTCCGCAGGAGCATTGATGCCGTGGAACACGATGTGACGGTCGCGGAAGGTTACCTGGGTAGCGTCGTCCGGGAAAGTAACCATCTCGACGGTGGCGTCGGCGGTATACAGCTCTTCGATAAGCAGCGAGTCCTCGGAACGAGGTTCATAGTCGCTGAAGACGCGGATGTCCTTCAGTCGCTTGATCTTCAGTTTGTCGTAGACCGAATGTGGGGTGCGGTGAGCCTTGAAGATGCCAGCCTCCTCTGCCTCGGAGGCGTCTTTATGTACAGGCGAATAGTTACGGTAGTAAGTGGCACCGTCTAAGCGCCCGTCGACGTGGAACGAGTTGTAACGGTTCATGTTGCCGTAAAGGAAACGGCACACCTGCACGGGGAACTGACGCATGTCGAGCTTACCGAACGACAGGCCGTAGTCGGTGATGTCGTTGTACAGGTCGTAGGCATCGAGCACGTAGGCAGGCTTCTTCCAGTCTATGGCGCGGCGCCCGCGGCGGTGTCCCTTCACGTTGACGTTCCGCAGCTGATAGACGTCGTTCTCCATCGACAGCTCCGACAACGTGTCTATAAGCAGGTCGGTGTCTATATCGGGCTGGTGCTTCTCATAGAACGTGTAATCGTGGGTGAACATGGGATAGAACAGGTCGCGCTTCACGTAGAAGTCGGGAAAGGCGTCCTCGTCCTGCACCTTCACATCCTTGCGCGAGAGCATGTTACGCTTCAGCGAGTCTTTCTCCTTGTAGGCCTTGATGTTCAGGAAGGCATCGCCGTAGAAAGGCGGGATCTCAAAGATGAAGTGTCCACCATCCTTTGTTTTCTGCACCGAGCCGACCACATCCTGTCCGCGGTAAACCTCGGCCTCGACCAGAACCTCATGCTTCAGATTGCCGTGGTTCACGCCGACATTGTCGTTGGCCATGCCGATGGAGCCGTATTCTATGTTCTCAAGAGCCGAATTGTCGGAGGTGACGGGCCGGTCGGCGGTCGAGATGATGTCCGGCGTCTCTTCCTCGGCCCAAGGGTCAACGTAGTTTTCCTCGCCGACAATTTTGCGGGTCAACATACCTACGCCGTCCTGCCAATTGGTTATTTCTTCCGGCTCCACTTCGTTAATATTCAGCGTTTTGTATACAGTTCCTTCAAGTGTTACTGTCTGCTCGGGCTGGTAGCGCATCTGGCGGGCAGTGTCGGCCAGTTCTTCCCACTTGTACTTGCGCCAACCCTGCACCATCATCAGCAAATCCAGGTGGCGGCGGTGCTCAGCGTCATCCTTCTCAAAGTAGTGGGCGGGATGGGCAATGAAGCCGCGCAGCTCAGATGACAGCAACATGTCGGTCATGATGTTTCCATCATTGTACGTCGGCTCGTCGGTCACTGCGTCGCGGACAGCCACCGAGAACGTAGTCCCCGCCTCCGGGAGCTGCATCGACAGGGTGATGGGTGAGTACGGGGCGTAGGTGGTGATGGGACTAATCGGACTTATAAGACCCAAAGGGCTCTTAGGATCCACATCCCCCTTCCAGAACAGCAGGCGGTCGGCCCAGATGCGCCCCTCGCTGTCGAAGAGCGTCACGTCAGCCACACCGGGGGGAAGGGAGGCGAGAGGCAGCGACAACGTCGCTGCATAGCCAACAGAAGGCGAAGAGGCGGAGGAAGAGGCGGAGGAAGAGGCGGAAGAAGAGGCGGAGGAAGAGGCAGAGGCAGAGGCGGAGGAAGAGGCAGAGGTAGAGGCGAGGGAAGAGGCGGAGGAAGAGGCGGAAGAAGAGGCGGAGGCCGCTCCTGCGGACAAAGCCGGCACTTCCTCGAAATGCTTCAGGACACCGCGGCAGAGAATAGAGATGGCGTACTGGCGATCACGGGGCAGACCGACGGCACGGATGGTCAGCCGGTCGCCGTCAACACTCATGGTGGCTCCCTGCTGCTCAGCCTTGGGCAGGTTGATGTTGTAGTTCTTGTCACGGAAAGTGAAGTGAGCCTTCAAGCGCTTCGCAGTGGGGGTGACGGTGAACGAGCCGCGCCCCATGTACTCCGTCTTGATGGCAATGGGCTGTTGACCGTCGGCGCTGACCGTCCCGCTGATGCTGACAGCCTCGCCGTGCTGGTCGGTGATGTCGAAGGCCACACGGTTCTCCACGCCCTCGACCAAGTGTCCGCCCTCGGGGTAGAAGGTCACCAGAAGGTCATCCTTCTTCACACGCGGCAGACGAATCTTCGGCCGCTGATACATACGGCGGGCATCATAGTCGCCGGGTTCCTCGGGTTTGCTGTAAATAGGGAAGACGCGGCTGTAGAGACCGTCCCAAATGCGGAAGTAGTCGGCAGCCATCTGCTCGTTGTAGAAATGCCACGTATCATGGGCACTGTATTTGTGCTCGCGGACGTTGAAGTTCAGCATCCAGCGGGTGTAGGCTCGCAGCTCGTAGTAGCCGGAGTAGAGCGAGTCTTCCAGGCAGAACTGTCCGCAGGTGTAGCCGTCGGCACTGACGACGACGCTCTGGCGCTCGACCAGCAGGCCGTCGGGCGACAGCAGCTCTACATAAAGAATGCGGCTCATATCCGTGGGCTGCAGGTTGTCGGCACGCACTACGTATGCCTTGTACCACAGCGTGTCGCCCACGAAATAGCAGGTGTTGTCGGTGTGTATGTACACCTTCTCCTGGACTTGCGACACCGACGATTGCTCCAGCGCCTGACGGATATCGTCGAGCGAGCGGGCCTGCACGGTCAAAACGGCTGCCACAGCCAGCAGCCATAACATGTTGAAACGTTTCATCTAATTAGCTTTTATTCTTTGACGCAGCCGCCGCCGAATGGTTTAATTTCCGGCGCTATTCTTGTGCACGTGAACATTTTTTATTACCTTTGCAGCGTTATTAAACACAAACAGCATGTACAAACCAACGTTCAACAAGCGCCGCGTGCTCGTGTTCCATCAGTTCGGGAACAAGGGCTGGTCGCTCTTCAGCTGTCTGGGACGCGAGGTGGTGTGCAGCGTGCTCTCGGTGTCGACGCTCACTTACGCATCGGCCGAAAGCGTCAGCACGAACCCCGTGACCACCGACTCCGTGTCGGTACCCACAGCCCGCGAGCGGATGCTCGACGAGGTCAGCGTGACCGGGTCGAGGGCGCCCCTGACGCGCAGTCAGGCAGCGAGAATGGTCACTGTACTGGAGCGTGCCGACATTCAGCAGGCCCCAGTGCAAAGTATTAACGATTTGCTGAAATACGCCGTCGGCGTCGATGTCCGCCAGCGAAGTCCCATTGGCTCGCAGACCGACATCACCATCCGCGGCGGCACGCAGGAGCAAGTCATCATCCTGCTCAATGGCATCAACATCTGCGACCCGCAGACCGCCCACAACACCCTCGACCTGCCTTGCAACCTCAGCGACATCCGCCGCATAGAAGTCATCGAGGGTCCCGCCGGACGCATCTACGGCTCTTCCTCGCTCGTCGGGGCTATCAATATTGTGACAAAAGGCCCCTCAAAAGACTCCTCAAAAGACCCCTCCCCCGCCTCCCAAGGAGACTCCGCCCCCCAAAGTTCAAAGTTCAAAGTTCAAAGTTCAAAGAAAATAGACTTGCAAATAGAGGGCGGATCCTACGGTTACGGTTCTCTGGCTACAAGCATTATACTCCCTCCCTATAGGGAGGGCCGGGGTGGGTCTTCTGGTGGGTCTTTGGGGAGGTCTTCTGGTGGGTCTTTGGGTGGTTCTCTCTCCGCCTCCTATAGCCGTAGCGACGGGTGGAACCGAAACAAGGCGGGGGGCTTGAACAGCGACTACAGCGGTGCGAAAGCATTTTATCAGGGCGGTTACGACAGCGATGACATCAGCGTCAGCTGGCAGGCCGGACTGACCGACAAGGGCTGGGGCTCCAGCACGTCGTATGCTTCACCTAAATGGCAGGCCGACGACCAGTACGAGCACACCACAAAGCTCTTCGCCGCAGTCCAGGCCAAGACACGCGGCACAGTCGTCCTCCACCCTACCCTTTACTGGAACCAGCACCGCGACCGCTACGAGGGCTACCGCAACCGCCCCGACCTGCTGGCTTACAACTACAACCGCACCAACGTCTACGGACTCTCCGTGAACAGTCATTTCGACTGGCAGTTAGGCCGCACGGCCATCGGCGGCGAGGTGCGCAACGAGGACCTCGTCAGCAGCAACCTCGGCGAACCCTTGGCCAAGCCCCGACACATCAGCGGCACCGACCGCGACTACACCTTAGGACTGAACCGCACCAACATCAGCGCCTTCGCCGAGCACAACGTGCTACTGCGCAACCTCACCGTCTCTGCGGGTATCGTGGCTGTCAAGAACACGTGGGCCGATATGGACTGGGGCGTCTATCCTGGCATCGATGCCTCACTGCGACTCGGCACCCACTGGCGGCTCCATGCCTCCTACAACACCTCGCTCCGCATGCCTTCATTCACCGAGATGTACTACAAGTTACAGGGATATAAAGCCGACCCGCACCTGAAGCCCGAGGAAATGCGCGCTATCGAACTCGGCTTCAATGGACAATGGCCCCTATTTAAACTTCAAACTTCAAATTTCAAACTTCAAACATCCTTCTGGTATCACCACGGCCGCAACATGATTGACTGGATCATGGACACCCGACAGGGCGACGCAGCCGTCTGGCAGAGCGTGAACCATACCCGCCTGAACAGCATTGGACTGGAAACCTCGGCGCAATGCACAATGCACAATGCACAATACACAATCAGCTATAGTTACATTCACCAGCAGAAGGACTTGGAGGAGGGGATCGTCTCGCAGTACGCCTTGGAGTACTTGCGCCACAAACTAGTGGTCGGCATCCAGCTGCCACTGTTCAACCTCTCTCCTTTCACCCTTCACACTTCACCTGTCACCCATCACCCTTCACCTGTCACATTAGGCGTGAATCTGCGGTGGCAGGACCGAGTAGGCCAGTACACCGACTTCGACGGCATCGTCTGCGACTACGAGCCGTTCACCCTCGTCGACGTCCGGCTGACGTGGCAGGCCCCGGCCTGGCAGGTCTACGTGAAGGTCAACAACCTGTTCGGCACCACCTACCGCGACTACGGTCTCGTCCCACAGCCCGGCCGCTGGCTCATCGTCGGCACCACCCTCTGGCTGTAAAACAGCGGAAAGGCTACGCGCACGCATTTAGGAAGGAAAACACAAAAACACCCTGCACCCGCCGCACCTCCTACACCTGGTAAGGTGCAAGGGGTGCGGCGGGTGCAGGCATTTTTTCGATTTAGCCTTCCATAGGGATTACAAAGTAAAAAAGTAAAAAGGTAAAAAAGGAGGAGACCGCGTTGCGCTCTGTCGCGGATTCAACCGCACGATAAAAAAAAGTCCCACGGCCTGGGACATTTCTGGCGAGGCCTCCCGTCGGGATGGCGGGGCTTCCGAGCAAGACGGGAAGGCTTCCCAGCAAGACGAGAGGGCTTCCCAGCAAGACGGGAGGGCTTCCCAGCAAGACGGGAGGGCTTCCCAGCAAGACGGGAGGGCTTCCGAGTAAGACGGGAGAGCCTGCCAGCGGTATTGGAGGGACTGAAGATTTGGGTTACTTCTTCAACTTGAAGGAGTTCTCAATGCTGGTGATTTCTGCGCAGAATGCTTTGTCGACCTTCAGGCGCTGCTCGACGGTGGAACAGCTATGGATGACGGTGGAGTGGTCGCGGCCGCCAATGAGCTGACCGATGCGCGACGCTGGCATCTTCGTGTACTTCTGTGCGAGGTACATGCTGACCTGGCGCACGAGGACGTAATCACGCTTGCGGCTCTTGCTAAAGACATGCTGCTGCGACACATTGTAGTGGCCGCAGACCTTCTCGAGAATATCGTCGACGGTCAGCGGATGGTTGTCGACCTTGACGGCGCGCTTGATGACACGCTCTGCCAGCCGCATGTCCAACTGCGAGTTGTAGACGATGCTGTAGGCCATCAGACCGTTGACCACACCCTCGAGGTCGCGCACCGAACCGTTGGCAGTCTCGGCAATGAACTGGATGACGTCGGCAGGAATCTTCAGTCCGTCGCGCCGGCACTTGGCCTGCAAGATGTCTATGCAGAGCTGCATGTTGGGCTTTTCAAGTTCGGCGATGAGTCCGCAGGAAAAGCGCGTCAGCAGCCGGTCCTTGACGCCGAGCAGGTCGACGGGCGGACGGTCGGAGGCCAGAATAATCTGCTTGCCGCAGCGGAACAGGTGATCGAAGATATAGAAGAACGTGTCGAGTGTCCTCGGCGATGTGGCCCACTCCTGGATGTCATCGACGATGAGCACGTCGATGGTCTGGTAGAAATTGATGAAGTCGTTGGTGGTGTTCTGCCGCACGGCATCGGTGTACTGCACCTGGAAGAGGCGGGCCGAGACGTAGAGCACGCGCTTCCGCGGGTACATTTCCTTACAGCGCACGCCAATGGCATTGATGAGGTGCGTCTTTCCGCAACCCGACGGTCCGAAGACGAAGAAGGGGTTGAAGGTCGACTTGCCCGGATGCTCGGCAATGGTGATTCCCACGGTTCGCGGCAGCTTGTTGGCATCGCCCTCGATGAAGGTCTGGAACGTCTTATGGACGTCGAGCTGCGTGTCGAGGTCCTGCGGAGCCACGTCGAGCGGGGTCGGTGTGCGGTTGGCACGTTGGGTAGGCTTCGGCTGGTCGATGATAGCCGTCACCTCGGCCTCGACGTCCTGCGTCAGGCTGTGGATGCGGTCGGTGACGATGCGGTAAGTGAGACAGACATTTGTACCGAAACAGCGGAACAACACCTTGCGTAACAGTTCGACGTAGTTCTGCTCCAAGTACTCGTACACGTACGGACTTGGAACCTGCACCAGCAGTGTCTTCGTCTCGTCGGCGAAGGACTCGAACTGGATGGGCTCGAACCACGTTTTGTATTGCTGCTCAGTGACGTTCTGCTTGATGATGGCAAGGCAGTTGTCCCAAAGCACCTTATGACTGTTCATCATTGGCGTTGTTTATTGTTTTTAATTATGGTACAAGGTTCTTGACTTGTATTTTTCCAGGTGCAAAGGTCGCACTTTTTTTTGAATTGAGCAAATCTGGCAATTTCGGACAGCGGCGGTGAAACACACGTAACTTGCTTAGAAGCGGGCATTTATGATGTTTCACAAAGAATAGTAGTTATCGCCCCTCTTGCAAATCCAGAACTCACTGGCAATCAATGTGTTACTAAGATAAAGACTATTCCCAAAACTTTTACGCAGAGTCTTTAGACTATGTGTCCGAACGCCGCAAAAATGAGGTGCTTACGCTCCCCGCCTTCCCTGCCCCGGCGAAGCAGATTCTATTTAGACAAAATTAAAATTAACGGTCTTTTTTGCCAAAAACAGAGAAGTGAACATAGCGTTTCGGATGGCTCTTGAGATCTATCATCAGCGAGTCGGCGTGGGCCATGGTTGAATTGAGATTTCGGTACAGTTCCTGGTCACGCATGAGCAGTCCAAGGGTGCCGTCGTTGCTGTTCAGCTTGGCCGTCATCTGCTGCACATTGTCGAGCGTGGCATTCACGCCAGCTAAGGTGGCAGCGATGTCAAGTTCGCTGAGGTTGCGTGTCAGCGTCTGGGTATTGTCGAGCACGCCGTCGGCCTTGGTCATCAACCCCGGCACCGAACGGTTCAAGCCAGCCGACAGCTGGTGCAGCTGTGCGGTGGTAGCAGTAAGGCTGGCAGTGATATCCTCGATGTTGTGCAGCGAGTGGCTGAGCGTCGGGTCCTGCAGCAGCGCGTTGACGCTGGCCAGGATGGAGTCGAGCTTCGGCAGCATAAGCTGAATCTGCGGCACCATGTCGGCAGCCTTTGCCATCACGCCCTGCTCCACGCCGCCGACGATGGTGTCGCCCACTGCGAGCACGCCCTCAGATAACTTGCCTAAGCGCAGTTCCAGCTTGACGTTGCCCAGCAGGTCGCTGGCTATCTCGGCCTTCGTGTCATGGGGTATGCGCAACTGTGGATCCAGACCAACCACGGCCACAATCAGGTCGGGATGGCTGTAGTCGTACTGAATCTGCTCCACCACGCCGACTTTGTAGCCGTTGGCGTAGACAGGACAGGAGGCCGACAGTCCGCTGACGTCCCCGAACTTCACATAATACTTGTCGGCAGAAGAAAAAATGTTCAGTCCCTTGAGGAACTGCATGCCGAAAAACAGCACCACAATGCCGACGATGGCTACAAATGCAATCCTTACTTCCTTGGTTATGAACTTCATATCGCTTGTATTTTACCTTTCACTTTTTACCCCTTCTATTCTTGAACTCCTGAATGGCTTGCCGCACGTCCATCTTAACACCGTCGCGGAAAGCTATAATGAAGGCCTGGGGGAACTTCTCTGCCAGCGACCGGCGCAGACGGTTGATTTCGTTGTAGTCGGCCGATTCGCCCACCGTATATTTATACATGCCGCCCTCCTTGTAGAACGTGGCATCCTTACGGCCCTTTAGCTGGGCACTGCCAGTCTTCAGCTGGACGGCACTGGCCAAAATCTGCACCTTGAACACGGGAATACCGGCTGTCGCTACAGGTGTTGCAGCTGGCTGTGACATAAGCGGGATCGGCTGCGCCACAGGAGCGGCAGGCTCTGTTGCTGGGGTAGCGGGCTCTGTCACAGAGACAGCAGGCTGCGTTTCAGGGACTGCGGGCTCTGCGGGCTGCGTTGCAGCCGCCGTTTCCTCCTTGGCGGGTTCCTCCACAGGCTTGGCCGGCTCGTCTTTGTGCAACCAGGGATTGCGTCGCGGCTTCTCAGCGGCCTTTGCTGCGTTTTCCTTTGGCTGCGGCTTTTCCCTGACCTCCGGCTGTTGCTTTTCGGCCTCCGGCTGCGGCTTTATTGTTTCCTGCTGCGGCTTTACTGTTTCCGGCTGTGTTTGTTCGGCTACCAGCTGTGTTTTTTCCTCCACTACCGGTTTTTCCACCTCCTGCGGTGTTTCCTGATTTGCCTTTACGCCCGGTTTGTACGGCACGTTGATTCCTCCGGTCCGTTTTTTTTTATACGCCACAAAAGCCTGGTAGATGCCACGTCCCAGCGCGTCGATGTTTACACGGTTGTTCAGGTATCGCTCCTCGTCAGGGGTGGTGATGTAGCCCAGCTCAATGAGGCAGGCGGGCATGGACGTCTCGCGGAGCACGAGGAACACGTCCTGCTTGACACCCTTGTCGGGACGGCCCGCCGTGGCGCAGGTGTTCTTTTGTATGAGCTTGGCCAGCTCGACGCTCTCGGACATGTTTTTGTCGTGTATGATCTCGAACATGATGAGGCTTTCTGGCGAGCGCGGGTCATAGCCGCCGTAGTGCTGCTGATAGTCGTTCTCGTAAACGATGACTTCGTTCTCGCGCATGGCCGCGCTGAGCTTCTCGTCGCTGCGACGCATACCCATGGTGTAGGTCTCCATGCCGCGGACAGGGCTACGGCTGGCTACAGCATTGGTGTGTATGGAAATGAACACGTCGGCCTTGTTACGGTTGGCAATGTCGGCACGTTTGTGCAACGGAACAAACACGTCGGTCTTGCGGGTATAAATGACACGCACGTCGGGGCAGTTCTGCTCAACGTAGCGTCCGAAGGCCAGCGCAACATTCAGGTTGATAGTCTTCTCCTTCGAGAAGGCACCTGGTGCGCCGTGGTCGTTGCCACCGTGGCCGGGGTCTATGACGAGCGTGAACTTCTTGTCCGCGCCGCCGGCTGAGAGCGCGAAGCCCACAAAGGTGATGAGACAAAAGAGTAGTTTCCTGTACATAGCGTGCAAAGTTACACAATTCTGCTGAGACTGAGGGTCATCGGCTGTGAGTTTTATCATTTATTAAGTGTATCTCGACCCCGGCACCCTCGCTGTCGGCACCCATTGGCGGGTTGACCTTGTCGAGCCAGAGATCCACCGACGTGGCTTGCGGCCACTCCTCGGAAATGGCACGGACGATACGTCCCGCCACGTGTTCAAGAAGCTGAGAGGGGACAGCCATCTCGCGGCTGACCAGCTCGTAGAGCCGGGCGTAATTGAGTGTGTCGGCCACATCATCGCTGTCCATGGCACGGCTCAAGTCATAGCCGACGGCCACGGTGACCGTAAACCAGCCGCCAACGGTCCGTTCCTGAGGCATGACACCGTGACGGGCATAGAAGCGCACACGGCGCAGCCACACTTTACTTCCGGTCAGTGTCATACGTCCTGCGATTCAGGTTCCTGTTCGTCGGCCACCGGGTCGCCGATGTACTTCTTCAGGGCGCGTTCAACACCCACCTTCCACGTGTTGATGCTCTCGTCCTTGAGCGACAACGAGGCCACCAGCTTGATGACGTGCTCCAAGGGCATGCGGTAGCGCAGTACGCCGCTGATGAGCTTAGCGTAGTTCCAGTACTCAGGATTGAACTTCTCGGAGAGTCCCTCGACGGTGGTCTTATAACCCCGCTTGTTCTCAAACTGGAAGTCGTAGCGCTTCGAGCCGTCGGCGTTCACCTGCTTCAATATCTTGCCGTGAGTGACGGTCTTAGGCAGCACGATGCCCTCTTCATCGTCCTGCAGACCGGTGAAAATCTCGTAAGGATAGCCGTCGAGCAGTCCGACAAAGGCCACCCACTTCTCCTTGTTGTTCTGGAAGCGGACGACGTCGCACTCAAGCACTTGTGGCCGCACTTCGGTGACATCAGGGCGTAGACGTGCCATGACTGCCGTCAGCGCCGTTTCGACAACGGTTTCCAGAAGATCGGCATCGGCAGGACCAAGCGCCTGCCGGCAACGGTCGAAGAGTCCGGCGACGGTCTCCTCGGTAAGCGGGTGCTCCAGCCGTTCGGTCAGCCGGGCCAGCTCATGGGCAACGTGCGGAAGGACGCTGCCGGAAGCCGGATTTGGGGTTTCGTTCGGGTTAATTTGCATATCTTTCGGTTTTGTGCCTGCAAAGATAAGCATTTTAACGAAAAAAACACCACTTTTTGCGCTTTTTCTCACTTTTTTTTCGTATCTTTGCGACAAAAGTCGCGAAGTTACTCTGTCTCGGCATAAAAAAGATTAAAATCTTTTGTTCTGCTCTCGACTTTTCGTAACTTTGCAGCCACATACGCAAAAAACGTACTATCGACATGAACAAGAACATGATAAGAATTATCATACTTGCCATTATGGTGCTGTCCGTTACGACCGTTTCTGCCGTACCGGCCCGGAGAGGGTTGTGGCTGACAAAGACACTGGCCGACGGCACCACCATCAAGGTGCAGCTGATGGGCGACGAGACGATGCACTACTGGGAAGCAGCCGACGGCACCCGCTACATGGACAGCGCCGACGGCACCCTACGCCCCACCACCACGGCCGACCTGACCGCCGGTGCTGCACGCCGCCGCTCAGCCGACGAGGCACGCTCAGTACGCCGTGCCCGTGCCCAAGCCAACGCCAAGAACTTTACGGGCAAAAAACGCGGACTCATCATCCTGGTCGAGTTCAAGAACAAATCTTTCAAGAGCGGCCACAACCAGGAATATTTCTCACGCATAGCCAACGAGCCGGATTTTACTTCGGACGAAGGATTCGTGGGCAGTGTCTATGACTACTTCCTTGCTCAGAGCGGCGGACAGTTCGAGCTGAATTTCGACGTCGTGGGACCGGTGCAGCTGTCGCACGACTACTCCTACTACGGCAAGGACAGAGACACCGAAGGCAGCGACATGCGCCCGGGTGAAATGGTGGTAGAAGCCTGTCGCGCCATACAGACACAGGTGAACTTCAGGGACTACGACTGGGACAGCAACGGTGAGGTGGACCAGGTGGTCATACTCTTCGCCGGCGAGGGACAGGCCGACAGCGGCAACTCCGACGCCATCTGGCCGCACGAATACATGTTGGTCTATTCGGACTACGGGCGCTCCCTGTTCCTAAACAATATGCGCATCAACACCTACGCCTGCGTAAACGAGGTGAGAGGAGCGGCCTACGGTGGCCGCATCGCGGGCATCGGCACACTGTGCCACGAGTTCTCACACTGCTTGGGACTACCTGACACCTACGACATGAATTACATGAACTTCGGCATGAACAAGTGGTCGCTCATGGACTCCGGCGTCTACAATGGCGACGGATTCCGCCCCTCAGGCTACACGGCTTTCGAGAAGATGTGCGTGGGCTGGCAGCAACCCATTGCGCTGACTACCGACGTAGACATCACTGGTATGAAGCCTTTGAGCGAGGATGGCGACACCTACTACATCATGAACGACGGCAACAGCAACGAGTATTATTTGCTGGAATACCGCGAGAGGTCAGGCTGGGACGTCGGACTGCCGGGTCACGGCATGCTCATCACACACATAGACTACGACGAGACGGTATGGTTGTGGAACGAGGTGAACACAACAAAGGACACCGAATCGGGGAACAACCACCAGCGCTACACCATTTTCCATGCCGACAACAGCACAGGGTCGCAAAGTCGCGACCTGGCACGCGATACCTATCCGAACGGCACACACGACAGTCTGACCAACAAATCACTGCCGAGAGCTACACTTTATAATAAAAATAAGGACGGCGGCATGCTGATGAACAAGGGTGTGTACAACATTCGGTTCGAGGATGGAGGCACCATGGCCTTCGACTTCAGACTGGAAAACTTGAAGCCCGACAATACCGACGACCCAACAGTCCTATTCTACGACTCGTTCAACCTCTGCGCCGGTATTGGCGGCAATGACAATGTCTTCAACGGCTCGACAACCATCGGCACTCGGCCATTCCTGCCCGATGTCGCGGGCTGGACCTACTCGACGGCCACAGGTTGCAAAGCCTGCGCACGCTTCGGTTCACGCAACGAGGCCGGCGTAGCCACCACCCCACCCTTCGACATCGACGGAGAGGCACAGCTGGCGTTCAAGGCAGCACCCTGGGGAAACGACGGCACCAAGCTGACACTCAGCATAGAGGGCAATGCCACCGTCAGCCCCTCGGAGTTCACCATGGAGAAAGGCCGCTGGACGGAATTCGAAGCAACCATCGATGGCTCGGGCACCGTCCGACTGACATTCACTGCCGAGGGATGCCTGTTCTTAGACGAGGTACTGGTGAAGACTGGCTCCACCGCCGGCATCGACGGTGCTTCGTTAAAGGAAATAGAGAACGGGAAATGGGTGTACGACCTGCAAGGCCGCCGCATGGAAACTTCAAACTTCTTCGACGAGCGAAGCGGCATAGCCGAGCGCAAACTTCAAACTTCAAAGTTAAATAAGGGTGTCTACATCATCAACGGAAGGAAATACATCAAATAACATAATAATTACAACTATGCGAATCAAGAGACTACTACTGTCATTAGCACTGACTATGACGACGGTCACAATGATGGCCGTGCCTGCCAAAAGAGGCGTCTGGCAAACGCTGAAGTTAGAGAACGGCACCGAAGTGCGTGCCCAGCTCATTGGTGACGAACATGCCCACTTCTGGATGGCCGAAGACGGCCGGCGGTATGTGGCTGGCGACAACGGCACATTCCGTACCGCCAACATGGAACAGCTACAGAGAAATGTAGCAATACGCCGCTCCAAGATGAACAATCTGTCCCGCTCACCGCACCGCGTGTCCATGGGCGAACAGACTCACTACACAGGCACAAAGAAAGGACTGATTATCCTGATGAATTTCAAGGATACGCAGTTCAAGTCGGCCAACAGCCTGGAAAAATACCAGCGCGTCATCAATGAGGAAAACTACAACGTAAGTCCATTCAAAGGCTCGGTAGCCGACTACTTCAAGGCACAAAGCGGCGGACTGTTCGAGCTGGACTTCGACATCGTGGGGCCTTTCACCGCAAACAACAATTACAGCTACTACGGCAAGAACGACAGCGAGGGCAATGACCAGAATCCCGAAGCACTCATCGTCGAGGCCGTGACTGCAGCTGACGACGAAGTGAACTTCGCGGACTATGACTGGGACAACGACGGCGAGGTAGACCAGGTGTTCATTGTCTATGCAGGAAAGAGCGAGGCCGACACCGGCATCGCTAACCTTATTTGGCCGCACATGTACTATCTGATGTACTCCGGCAAAGACCTGACGTTGGACGGCGTACACATCAATACCTACGCCTGTTCCAGCGAGCTAAACGGCAATGGAAATTTAGATGGCATCGGCACCATCTGCCACGAGTTCTCACACTGTCTCGGCTACCCTGACTTTTACGACACAAGCTACAACGGATGGTTCGGCATGGGTAGCTTTGACCTGATGGACAGCGGATGCTACAATGGCAACGGATACCGACCCTCAGGCTACTCGGCCTACGAGAAATGGATGGCCGGATGGATTGAGCCCATCGAATTGAACACAGAAGGCGTGACCGTAGAGAACCTGAAGCCCACCAGCCAGGGCGGAGCTGCATACATTATTTATAATGACAAGCAAAGGAAGGAATACTATATACTTGAAAACCGCCAGAAGAAAGGTTGGGACACCAACCTGCCCTGTAACGGACTGATGATTCAACACGTGGACTTCGACAAGAGCATCTGGGAGCAGAACACGCCGAATACGAAGGTGGACGCTAATTCTGATTTGGTAAGGTATTATGGCTACAAAGTCAACGACCATCAGCGCTGCACCATCTTCCACGCCGACAATGACGATGACTCACAATACTGGAATAGCGATTATTGTTACTACACCCAGACGACAACAAACGCCGACCTCTATCCCTACCAGGGCAATGACTCGCTGACCAACACGTCGACACCCGCTGCCACACTGTACAACAAGAACACTGACGGCAAGAAATTCATGAATAAGCCCGTAACCGAGATTACGCAGAACAGCGACGGGACCATGTCGTTCAAGTTCTTAGACGGCGGCACAACCGAAGACCCAGATGACCCGGACAACCCAGATGACCCGGACAACCCAGATGACCCAGACAACCCAGATGACCCAGCCGAACCAGCCGACCCAATCGACCCGGACGACATCGTAATCCCGACAACCGACATACTGTTCTATGAGTCGTTCAACCAGTGTAACGGAACTGGTGGTAACGATGAAAAATGGTCTGGAAACATCGCCAGTTCAGACTTTATTACCGACAATGAAGGCTGGACTTCCGACAAAGCCTATGGCGCCTATCAGTGTGCAAAATTCGGCAGCAGCACCTTGAAAGGCAAGGTCACTACACCTGCCATCACCGTGACAGGCAACGTCAAGCTCATGTTCAAGGCTGGTGCGTGGAATTCTACCAGCGAAGGTACTGTGCTCAACCTTGCAGTGACAGGCGGCACCATCTCAACGGCATCAGTCAAGATGGCCAAAGGCGAATTCGGCACCTACGTAGCCACACTTACCGGCGAGGGCGAGATGACCATCACCTTTACTGCAGAAAAGGGACGCTTCTTCCTCGACGAGGTATATGTCTACATAGAAGAAAACGTTGACCCGGAAGACCCAGACAACCCCGATGACCCAGACAACCCGGAAGACCCAGATGATCCCGACAACCCAGATGACCCAGACAACCCCGACGACCCAGACGACCCTGAAGACCCCGACACACCCTATACCCCGACCATCGAAGATACCCAGATTGTCGTCAGCGAGGCACTCGTAGCCAGCTACAGCAGCCACGTTGACCTGGACTTCAGCGGCCGTGATGACATCTCGGCTTGGACGGCCATAGGTTTCGGCGACGACAAGGTGTTACTGAGCCGCGTGTACAACGTGCCTGCCAGAACAGGTATCTTCGTGAAGGCCAAGGAAGCCGGTACCTACGACATAGCCACTGCCACTACCCCGCCCTACTATTACCTGAACATGTTCGTGGGTGTGCCCGATGGCGCTAGTGTCAATCTGTTTGAGTATACAGTTGACGGCCAGCAGTTCATCACACTGAACCTTGCCCTATCCAAGTCGACGGGTGAACCGACATTCTTCCCCAACGTAGATGGCAAGACCTACGGCAAGAACAAGATGTATCTGCGCATGCCTGCCTATCTGCTGCCCGAATACACTTCCGAGGAGGCCGTACGCGAATTCTCGCTCGGCGTGGACTTCGTGGATGAGACTACTGGAATTAGCGACGCTCCGCGTCTAAATGAAAATGAGAAAATGAGAAATGGAGAAAATAATAAACTCGGCGGAGTGTACGACCTCCAAGGCCGCAGAGTCATCGGTGCAGAAGCAGATTCTTCATTCTTCACTCTTTACTCTTCACTTAAAAAGGGTATCTACATCGTGGATGGAAAGAAGTACGTTGTCAAATAATCCAACTCCTATCCACCCATGAACATCCAGACACGGCGGACTATCCGCCAATATGCTGACCGCGAAGTCGGCGAACAGCTGCTCAACCAGCTGCTCGCCGACGCGGCCCGCACACAGACCATGGGCAACCTGCAGCTATACAGTGTCCTCGTCACCCGTTCGGCGGAGATGAAGGCGCGGCTGGCACCGGCACATTTCAATCAGCCGATGGTCACTACGGCGCCAGTGGTGCTCACCGTCTGCGCCGACTTCAACCGCACGTCGCAGTGGGCACGCTGCCGACAGGCCGAGCCTGGCTACGACAACCTGCTAAGCTTCCTGAACGCAGCCACCGACGCACTGCTCTATACGCAGACCTTTTGTAACCTGGCCGAAGAGGCAGGGTTAGGGCTGTGTTTCCTCGGCACCTCTGTTTATCAGCCACAGCAGATTATCGACGTACTCCAGTTGCCACGCCTCGTGTTCCCCGTTGCCACGCTTACCGTAGGCTGGCCCGCCGAGGAGCCTCCGCTGACAGACCGTCTGCCAAGGGAGAGCTTTGTCCACGACGAGACCTACCACGACTACACGCCCGAGGACATTGACACCTATTATATATATAAGGAGCAGCTGCCGGAGAACCGCCACTTTGTGGAAATCAACCACAAGCAGACGCTGGCACAGGTGTTCACTGACATCCGTTATACGCGCCGCGACAACGAAGCACTGTCGGCCACACTGCTCGAAGCACTGAAAAAACAGGGATTCATCAGCTGATGAATCCCTGTTTTTGTTCTACCCACTCCGGTTTTTACTTCACAATCTTCCGGCCATTCTGTATGTACAGACCCTTCCTCAATTTATCATTTATCATTTTTCCTTTATCATTTAGCGAAACGCTAATCCGGCGGCCCTGCAAGTCATAGACTCCGCCGAGTTTATTCTTTATTATTTGTTCTTTATCATTTAGACGCGGAGCGTCGCCAATCCCAGACGTACGCGAGCCTTGCACACCGGTATATTGACCGATGAAGAAGATAACACCCGTGGACTGCTCGAAGATGATATAGAGGAACGGACGGTTGGCGTGGAACTCCTTGATATTAGGATCTGGCGCAGATTTTCCTACTTCTATAACAGTCACGGCAGACGCTTCGGTTCCCTCCTCGTCGAGTTTGATCTTTGCCACTTGCTTCATGGCAGAAATGTAGGTTTCCAAATCGCATAAGCCGGAAAAGTCAGCGCTGGACGGGTCGAAGGCCGAAGGCATGCCTAATGCCGACATAATCTCTATCAGATCTTGTTTAGTCTCGGTCTCGAAGCGTGGCAGCTTCAGGTCTACCTCCTTCATTCCGGTGTTCAGCTGCCACTGTCCGTTTCCGTCTTTCAGCGCGGCCAGCACGTCAACAATGCTTTTGCCCTCGCGGGGCAGGAAGATGCTCATCTGGTAGGCCTTGTTGCCGTAGGGCAGACGGACAGCCTGATAGACGTCGTTGTCAGTATAGACCATTTTATTGCGACGGTACATCATCGGCACGTCAGCCCCGCCGTTGAACGGTTCATCCATAGTCATACTCTTGTCGAACTTGTCCGTCCAAGTTCCCTTGAAATAGATGGCGTTCAGCAGGTAGCTCACAGCATTGGGGTTGAACGACTGCTCGTCGAGCACTTCCTGAATCATGCCCTCGGTATGGTCGCTGGCCCACTGGTTGATGACGTCCATGGTCTGGCCGTCGTAGAAATCGCGCGTCTCGGGCTGCGCGTCGTAGTAGTCGTTGGCCGTCTGCACGAATTCTGGCTTTAGCACGTAGGGCTGGTTCATGTAGATGGTATTGGCTATCGACATACGGGTCTCGTTGTCGAGCGTAGCTGCCTCATCGAGCAGTTTGCGGCAAAACTGGTTGATGGCGTCCACGCCACATTTATCATTTATCATTTCTCCTTTATCATTTAGAGGCGAAGCCTCGCTATCCCCGCCCAGCACCTGGGTAATCTCCTGCTGCGTCTGTCCGGCAGCACCGTTGTTCAGCATACCCAAGGCGTAGGTGATGCTCAGTGGCGACAGTATCAGGTCATCACCGGTATTGGCTTTCAGGAACAGGTCGAAAGCGAAGTTGTTGTTCTGTCTTACCAACTCTTGTTCCTCACTCGTCAGAGTAATCTGTTTCGGTTCCTCAGTCTCCTGCCCCATCGCAACCACGGCCATTAGCATGACGACCGTCACGAACAATGTTATCTTTCTCATAACGTTTCCTTTCTTTTATTTGACTATTGTTTTCTTTCCGTCCTGTATGTACAGGCCTTTCTTTAATTGAGAATTGAGAATTGAGAATTGAGAATTAGCGACGCGCTGACCATTGAGGTTATATACTCCGCCGCGTTTCTCATTCTCTCCATTTCTCATTTTCTCATTTTCATTTAGAGGCGAAGCCTCGCTAATCCCATCGGGAACACGCGAGCCCTCTACCCCGGCAAACTGACCGATGAAGAAGATGACTCCCGTGGAAAGCTCGCTGATGACATAGAGAAACGGGCGGTCAGCGTGGAAAACAGCCACCTTTGGCTCTTCGATGCTGGTGGTCTCGTAACCGATGACAGTGACGGCAGCAGCCTCGGTGCCTTTCTCGTCAAGTTTGATCTTCGCCACTTGCTTCATCAGACCTATATAGGTGGGGACATTACAGAAACCGCTGAAGTCGGCCAAGTCCTTGTCGAACGCCGACGGCATGCCCAGTACCGACATGATTTCCTTCAGGTCCTGGTTGGTCTCGGTCTCGAAGCGCGGTAGCTTCAGGTCAACTGAGTATTTTTCGTAATAGCTGTGCTGCCAGTCCTCACCGTTCATCTGAGCCAGCACGTCATTGACGGTCTTATTCTCACGAGGCAGAAAGACGGTCATCTGGTATGCCCCGTTGCCGTATGGCAGGATAATGGTCTGGCAGAGGTCATCCTCACTATAAAGGAAATCATTATACTGGTGCATCATCGGCACATCAGCACCGCCGTTGAACGGTTCGTCCTGCGTGTTCTTCGTGTCGAACTCTGACTCCCATTTCCCCTTGAAGTAGATGGCATTGAGCAAATAGCTGACGGCATCGGGATTGAACGACTGCTCGCTGAGCACTTCCTTGATCATGCCCTCGGTATGGTCGCTGGCCCACTGGTTGATGACGTTCATGGTCTGTCCGTCGTAGAAGTCGCGCGTCTCGGGCTGCGCGTCGTAGTAGTCGTTGGCCGTCTGCACGAAAGCGGGTTGCAACTCGTAGCCCCAGTGACTGTTCACGTAGACAGTGTTGGCTATCGACACACGGGTCTCCTCGTCAAGTAAAGGCGCCTCGGTAAGCAGCTTGCGGCAGAACTGGTTGATGGCGTCCACGCCACATTTATCATTTATCATTTCTCCTTGATCATTTAGAGGCGAAGCCTCGCTATTCCCGCCCAGCAGCACGTCGTTGATTTCCTGCCGTGTCTGTCCGTCGGCACCATTGTTCACCATGCCGAGAGCGTAGGTGATGCTCAGCGGCGAGAGGACGAGGTCACCACCGTTATTGGCTTTACGGAACAATTCAAAGGCGAAGTCATTGTTATGGCTGACAAGTGCCTTCTCCCCGTCGGTCAGAGTAATACGTTTCGGCCCATTCGAACTCTGGGCCATCGTCACCACGGCCGTCAGTAAGGCCGTAGCGAATAGTGCAATCCTTCTCATACTCATAACGATTCCTTTCTGTTATTGGGTTCAGTGCTTAATATTTGCTTTCTTCCGCTGGTCGTGGTCAAGGATGGTCTTGCGCATACGCATGGCCTTGGGCGTCACCTCTACCAGCTCGTCCTCCTTGATATACTCCAAGCACTCCTCTAACGACATGACAGTCTTGGGGATGACACGGGCCTTCTCGTCGCTGCCGCTGGCACGGACGTTGGTCAACTGCTTGGCTTTGCAGACGTTGATGACGAGGTCGTTGTCGTGGACGTGCTCGCCGACGACCTGACCGTAGTACACCTCTTCGCCCGGATCGATGAAGAACTTGCCGCGGTCCTGCAGCTTGTCGATGGCGTAGGCGTAGGCCGTGCCGGTCTCCAGGGCAATCATCGAACCGTTGATGCGCCGCTCAATCTCACCCTTGTACGGCTGGTACTCTTTGAAGCGGTGAGCCATGATGGCCTCGCCCTGTGATGCCGTTAACACATTAGTGCGCAAACCGATAATACCGCGCGAAGGAATCAGGAACTCGATGTTCACGCGGTCACCCTGACTCTCCATGCTGGTCATCTCACCTTTGCGCCGCGTCACCATATCGATCATCTTCGAGGCAAACTCTTCAGGCACATTGATGGTCAAGTCCTCAATGGGCTCACACTTGACCAGATGAGAGGTGAGAGGTGAGAGAGGAGAGATATGATTAGTTTTGTCCGAAGCATTTCCGCCTTGAGAGTAATCATATTTCTCATTTCTCCTTTCTCCTTTCTCATCTTGCCATTTATAGATCACCTGCGGCTGTCCCACCTGCAGCTCGTAGCCTTCGCGGCGCATGGTCTCGATGAGCACGGAAAGGTGGAGGACACCGCGACCAGAGACAACCCACTTGTCGGTGGAGTCCTCGAATGTCTCGACATGCAGGGCGAGGTTCTTCTCCAACTCCTTCTGCAGGCGGTCGTTGATATGGCGCGACGTAACGAACTTGCCGTCACGACCGAAGAACGGAGAGTCGTTGATGGTGAACAGCATCGACATCGTTGGCTCGTCAATAGCTATTGGCGGCAGCGGCTCGGGCTGTTCCAAGTCGCAGATGGTATCGCCTATTTCAAACTTCTCCAGTCCGATGACGGCGCAGATGTCACCGCAGTCCACATGGTCTATACGCGAGTGACCCATGCCATCGAAGGTATGTAACTCCTTGATCTTCGTCTTCTCCATCGTTCCGTCACGGTGGGCGATGGTCACCTGCTGACCGTCCTTCAACGTGCCACGGTGTACGCGGCCCACGGCGATGCGACCGGTATAGCTGCTGTAGTCGAGCGAAGTAATGAGCATCTGCGGCGTACCCTCTAACTGTTGCGGGGCGGGAATCACCTCGACAATCTTATCCAACAAATAGGTAATGTTATCCGTAGGCTTCTGCCAGTCCTCACCCATCCAGCCGTTCTTTGCCGAGCCGTAGACAACGGGGAAGTCCAGCTGGTCCTCAGTGGCATTGAGCGAGAACATCAGGTCAAAGACCATTTCGTAGACCTCCTCCGGACGGCAGTTGGGCTTGTCCACCTTGTTCACCACGACGATGGGCTTCAGTCCTATCTGCAAGGCCTTTTGCAGCACGAAGCGTGTCTGGGGCATCGGACCCTCGAAGGCATCGACCAGCAGCAAACAGCCGTCGGCCATGTTGAGCACACGCTCCACCTCACCGCCGAAGTCAGAGTGTCCCGGCGTGTCGATAATGTTGATTTTCGTACCCTTCCAGTCGATGCTCACATTTTTCGAGAGGATGGTGATGCCTCGCTCACGCTCCAAGTCATTGGCGTCGAGTACTTGGCTGCTCAGGTTCTGTCCCTCGCGAAAGAGGTTTCCGGCCAGCATCATCTTGTCCACGAGCGTCGTCTTGCCGTGGTCTACATGGGCTATAATTGCAATGTTTCTGATGTCTTGCATTTTTATATCTTATTTACCTTTTTACTTTCTTACCCTTTTACTTTCTTACCTTTTTACCCTTTTACTTTCTTACCTTTTTACCCTTTTACTTTTTCACCTTTAAAAGTCTCGGCTGCAAAGGTACAAAGAAAAAGCGAGAAATCACTTTCCGCACGCCATTTTTTTTGCTCACAGAGGCAATTTCCCGCTTTATGTCAAAAGAAACACCCTAATGTCTCATTTTGGCATCTTCGCCCGCATTTTGTTAGTTTAACGCCCGAATTGTTCGTTATATGAAAATTAATTCGTACCTTTGCACCCGTTATAACACTTTAATACACATAATTATGGTAGACTTGAAGAATGCAAAGATGGAGGATTTCCGTATTGTCAGGGTGCATCAGCGGGAATTGGGTCCAGATGAGAAAGTGCGCTGCACATTCTATCGTCTGAAGCCTGGCACCTATACGCCGAAAAAGCACAATTACTGTCACTCACCCATTCCAAAGGAGATTTTCGATGAATGTTTTCGTAAAAAAGTATGACCGCAAGGCCGAAGCCATTGTTACAAATGCCATTCTGATGCCCGCAGGCGAGGTAAGGGAAGACCGTCCCTTGCCTCCATACATTTATACTGAAAACGCGGCATGGGACACAGGCGCACAGGTCACCATCATTTCTCCCCGTCTTGTTGAGTCGCTTGGCCTCCTGCCCTGCGGCAAAGGTCAGTTCATGGGAATAGGCGGCGACCAAGTATCAGATGCGTATCTGGTGTATGTCGGGTTGTCGAATGGCGACTTGATAGGCGAAGTGAAAGTCTATTGCAGCGACATTGACGATTACGACATTCTTCTGGGCATGGACATCATCACCGAGACAGATTTCCTCATCACCAATAAGGACAGTAAGACCATCTTCCAATTCCGTTCCCCATCCGAGGGCGGCGTGGAACTGTAAAACCAAACGAAGAATCCACATTCCCCATGCCTCCGCTCACCCTGACATTTCATCTCTCGGTGCTTCGCAGCCTGACTGATGGCGGCGAAATAGTGGGCAACGCTTCCAAGCGTTGCAATGCTGGGGCTGTCACGCTTGGAAGCGTGACCCACTACGGAGCTGTGTTGAGGGCCGTGTGCGGTAGCGGAATTACACCCCCAGGCCACTTAGGAAACAAAACAAACTATTCTTATCTTGCGCGGACGGCGACGCTGGCCCAATGGTCAAGATGACAAAATGAAACATCTTCGCCCACATTTTGTTAGTTTAACGCCCGAATTGTTCGTTATATGAAAATAAATTCGTACCTTTGCCCCCGTTATTACAAAACTCATAGCGTTATGACACAGACAAAAAAAACAATCAAGGACTGGGACATCAGCGATTTCAAGGACATGGGCAGTCTGGCTCATCATCCCATCCAAGAAGGCCACATTTCGTTTAACGGCTTCGTAAAAGCCATTAAAGGCCAGCCATGCCCACAGTACAAGGATTATCCCACATCAAGGCTTGCCGACGTGCTATGAAATACAAGAAAGAATACGACGGTGAGGCAGCGGCCATCATCACAGATGCCTACGTTTTTCCTAATTTCAAGCCGGGCGAACTGCCCGACTTGAAATTCTATACACCTGTTGCCGCCTGGGATACTGGTGCAGAATACACGTCTATTTCGATGGAGGTTGTCGAGGCACTGCACCTAAAGCCAAAGTCCTACGGGCAAGTCATGGTGTTTGGCGGCATACAGCCTGCGGGTATCTATGAGATTTCCATTGGACTGCCAAATGGAGAACTCTATCACGATGTGCCCGTTTATGGTGCAGAACTGAATGATTATTCCGTCCTGTTCGGCATGGACATCATCAGACGTACCGACTTCCTCATCACCAACAAGGACGGCAAGACCACGTTCCAGTTCCGCACACCCAGCGAGGGCGGCGTGGAGCTGTAAAACTAACTACAAGAAACTATACAAAAGAATTCATGCCTCCGCTCACCCTGACATATCACCTCTCGGTGTCTCGCTGCCTGACTGATGACAGCGGAATTACCCCCCCCAGGCCATTTAGGAAACAAAACTGCTGCGCCTCGGCGCAAAGTGCTACATACGGCACGCAGTGTCTCTCGGACGGGACACGGCGTGTCGCTTTTCGTCATGTAACTTTCAAATAATTAAAACAATAAACAACAATGAACACCAAAACAAGCTTTTCTTATCTTACGCGGACGGCGACGTTAGTCCGTGCCGCAGGAGCGAGGGCAACACTCATGCTGCTGCTCCTGCTTGTGACCACAGCCACGGCGTGGGCCGAGGCCGACCTCATCATCCGCTCGGAGGCAGACTGGAACACCTTTGCCGCCAATGTAGCCAATGGCACAAACGACTACGCGGGCAAGACGGTGATACTGGCCGCCGACATCAGCGTCTCGACCATGGCGGGTGCTGACAATTATAACTTTTTTAGGGGTACTTTCGACGGTTGCGGGCATACGCTGACCATCAACTATACTGGCGGTTATGCTGGCACAGCCCCCTTCCGCAGGATAGAAAATGCCACCATCAAGAACCTGAACGTTACAGGCACAATTACCACTAACTCCGGTATGGCAGGTAGCATTGCCTTTGTCACCAACGGTATCACCCATATTACAAACTGCCTCAGCACCGTCAGCATTACAGGCAACAGCTCTGGCACCGACGGCGGCCTCGTCTCCTGCAACAATAACGAACTCTATTTTACGAACTGCGCCTTCAAGGGGGAGTTGCTCGGCACCGATGTAGGCTTTGGCGGCTTCGTGGGCTGGAACAATGTTAGAGTCGTCTATAATCACTGTCTCTTCGCACCGTCGCAGGTGACGATGAGCACCAACGGCAGCTCGACATTCACCCGTGAGGCAAGCAATTCAACCAGCAATTATAACAACAGCTGCTTATACACCCAGTCATTTGGCACTGTCCAAGGCTACAACGCCAGCAGCATGAGCAATGCCGCGCTCCTCAGCGCCCTCGGCGACGGCTGGGAGATACGCGATGGCAATGTGGTGCCGAAGAAGCCTTTGACCTACCTTGCCTATCATACGGCGACACAGTCGTTCGTGGAGCTATCGGTGGACAATCCCACCATCGTCGGTGCATCCACCACGACGATGGGAGCCGCCGACACCGAGACATGGTGTTTGGTCAGCAGCGATGTCACCATTGGCAGCCGCATCACGGTCAATGGCACGGTACACCTGATTCTCTGCGACGGCGCGACGCTCACCGCCTCGCAGGGAATAACCGTCAGTAGCGGCAACAAACTGAACATCTACGGCCAGACCGCAGGCACCGGTGCGCTCAATGCCACTGGTGTCAAAGTGGGAGGCGATGGCACCGAGTCTGCGGCCATCGGCAGCGTGGGCGGCTCGAACAACGTGTTTGGCTCTGTCACCATCCACGGTGGCCATATCACTGCCGACGGCGCTGAATGGTCGGCTGGCATCGGCGGCGGCGTTAATAACGGTGGCGGCTCCGTAGCCATCTATGGCGGCACCGTCAATGCCACAGGACATGACGGCACCTCTGAGGCCATCGGCCGCGGCTCCAGCGGCGGCACGGTCGGCAAGACCCTCGCCGACGGACTCCGCGTGACAACCTACAACAATACGACTCCCTTCGCGTATGGCAACCGAGTGAACGCATTCTACGAAAAGGTAGTCAAAGTCGAGCCTTGCACTTCCCACAACCTCAACAACAACGTCTGCTCCTATTGCGGATTAGCCATCTATACCGTCACCTACAACAGCAATTACGCCACAAGCGGAACGGTGCCCGCCCCCAAAACATCCTATCAGTCAGGCCAGACGGTCACCGTCCTCGGCAATACGGGCAATCTGGTGCGCACGGGCTACACCTTCAGCGGATGGAACACCGCCGCCAACGGTCTCGGCACCGACTACACTGCCGGCACGACCTTCGCCATCAACAATTCGCTCACCCTCTACGCCAAGTGGACACCCATAGGGAACTACGCAGATTCTTACATTGCATACAACGATGCTACGGGTGATTTCGAAACTCGTGTGGCTACCAACTACATAGAAATCACGGAATCTACTACGTCGTTGAGCAATGGCTTTTATGTGGCGAGAGCGGGCCATATTCAGAACTATAACAGAATCACAGTCTCCGGCACAGTACACCTGATACTCTGCGACGGTGCCGACCTGTGGTGGGCAGGCACCGAGGGAGGTGTCAATGTGAAAAACGGTGCTACCCTCCACATCTATGGACAAAGTGGCGGCACAGGCAAATTGACTGCTGGCAGTCAAAACAGCGATCCGGGCATAGGCCCCGGCAACGTTATCGTCCACGGAGGCTTCCTTGACGCTCATGGCAGCGCTGCAGGTGGCGCTGCCATCGGAGGCAAAAATGGGAGTCTGACAGGTGGCACCCTGACAGTACGTGGCGGTAAAGTAAAGGGGTCTGACACCCGCAACAACCACGTCATCTGTTGCAATGCCACCATCACCGGAGGTACAGTAGAGGTGACACAATACAGTCAGGCCTTTGGTGGCACAATCACTTTGGGAAACATGAAAGTATATAGCAGTGCGGATGCTACTACGCCAGTCGATGCCTCACAACGCGAAAGCATCTGTCGTAACACATACGTAAAGATTGTGCCCTGCACGGAGCACAACTTCAGCAACAAAACGTGTACCTATTGCGGATTAACAGTTTACAACGTCACCTACAACACCAACAACGCCACCGGGGGAGTGGTGCCCGTCGACAACACGGTCTATTTGCCCAGCGAGACGGTCACTGTTCTTGGCAACACGGGTTACCTGGTGCGCACGGGCTACACCTTCGGCGGGTGGAATACTAAGGCCGACGGCAGCGGCACCACATACGCTGCTGGCGCAACCTTTACCATCAATGGCAACACCACGCTCTACGCCAAGTGGACACCCATCACCTATACCGTCCGCTTCCACAAGAACCATGACGATGCCACTGGGTCGATGAACGACCAGACGCTGACCTACGACGCAGCGCAGACGCTCACCGCCAACGCCTTCACCCGCGACGGCTACGCTTTCGTGGGATGGAGTACCACGCCCGACGGTATCGTAGCCTACACCGACGGCCAGAGCTTGGAAAACCTTGCCAATGAGCAGTATGCCATAATCGACCTCTATGCCAAGTGGATGCTCAATCTGAGCCTGGCCAACAACGATTCAGAGTTGCCAGCGGGAGACAGGAACATAAGTCTTATTTCTACGCACAAAGGTGAGAGCTTATGTGTCACCCTTGCCGACCGCACCCTCTACCGCGACGGCGACTGGAACACGCTGTGCCTGCCGTTTGCTCTCGCCAGCTTCACTGGCACACCACTTGAAGGAGCTACGGTGAAGACCCTCACATCTTCCGACTTCAGCGACGGCACACTGACGATGAACTTCAGCGACGACCTCACCAGCATAGAGGCAGGAAAACCATACATCGTGAAGTGGGAAGATGCCGACCTATTCATCCGCTCAGAGGACGACTGGAACACATTTGCCACGAATGTCAACAACGGCACGGAATCTTATCAAGGCAAGACCGTGAAGCTCGCAGCCGACATCAGCGTGACGACGATGGTGGGAAGCAGCAGCAGTTTCAAAGGCACATTCGACGGTTGCGGACATACGCTGACCTTCAACTACAATGCCACGGCTAACGACTGCGCTCCGTTCCGCTATATCGATGGTGCGACAATCAGAAATCTCCGAGTGGCAGGAGCCATCACTACCAGCCAGAAGTTCGCCGCAGGCATTGCTGCATATAGTTATAACAACTGCGTCATAGAAAATTGCCAAAGCAGCATTACCATAACAGCAACAATCAGCGGTGACGGTACGCATGCTGGCTTTATCGCATATCCACAAAGTGGTACGATTAACTTCCGCAATTGCCTTTTCGATGGCAAATTGTTGGGCAGCAATACATCTCATAACGGTGGCTTTGTCGGTTATAGGAAGAACGCTTGCAGCAGCATAGCCTATACCAACTGCCTTTTTGCGCCAACGGAACTGACGATGAGTACCAGCAACAGTTGCACCTTTAACCGCAACGATGGCAATACTTTCACAAATACCTACTACACCAAAGTGTTCGGCACGGCTCAAGGCACCTCTACTACCGCCACGGGCGAAGCATTGAGAGCCCTGCTCGGCGACGGCTGGGAGGTGAGCGGCGGCAATGTTGTGCCGAAGATGGTTTCCGGCATTGAGAATCCCGTGTTCACCAATGTCACCATCAGCGACGCCTTAACAAACGTTAGCACCACCTACGCCGACCTCATCGGCAGCTATGCACCTTTTAATGACAACAATCTGTTGCTTGATGCCCACAACCCCAATGGAGAAGCCATGCACGCTGCCCTCAACATTGCCTCCCCCGACAAGACAGGCTACACCTTTGGCGGCTGGTACAGCGATGCCAGCATGACAAAGCCCGCCACTACCATTCCGTTTGCCGCCAACGGCACTGTGACGCTCTATGCCAAGTGGATGGCAAAACAGTTGGAACTGGCAAACAATGATGACAACGGCGATGCCATTGACTTGGCTGTGGGCGATGTCATGTACTACGATGTCACCCTTGCCAACCGCACCCTCTACCGCGACGGCGACTGGAACACGCTCTGCCTACCGTTTGCTCTCGCCAGCTTCACTGGCACACCACTTGAAGGAGCCACGGTGAAGACCCTCACATCTTCCGACTTCAGCGACGGCACGCTGACAATGAACTTCAGCGACGACCTCACCAGCATAGATGCCGGCGTGCCCTACATCGTGAAGTGGGATGCCGACCTTGTCATCCGCTCGGCAACCGACTGGAACGCCTTCGCCACGAATGTCAACAACGGCACAGAGACATACGAGGGCAAGACCGTGAAACTGGCAGCCGACATCAGCGTGACGACGATGGTAGGCAACTCCAGTAATCTCTTCAAGGGTACTTTCGACGGTTGCGGGCATACATTAAACGTCAGCCTTAGTGGGGGAGCATGTACCGCGCCGTTCAGCTACGTAGGTGCCGCCACCATTCGCAACCTGAAGGTGGACGGTAGCGTCACCACAACAGGTAATATGAGCAGCGGCCTCGTAGGCTTTACAAATGGCGCACTGACCATCACCAACTGCGTAAGCAGCGTCACTTTAAGCAGCAGTTACACAGGCAATGCTTCCGAAGGAGGTATCATGGGCATCATCGACAACAACAGCGGCAACGTCACCATCGAGGGCTGCGCCTTCAAAGGAAAAATACTCACCACCAATGGTACTACCGATTGTGGCGGCATTGTGGGTTGGCGCAGGCCGACCAATGTTAAGTTGACCATCAAAAACTGCCTCTACGCCCCCGCAGCCCTCGCCAGCAGCGAGACTGAGCCGACGAGCTACTCCAAAACTATCTGCCGCTATGGCAACACGGCTCCCACCATCACTAACTGCTACTACACTCGAACTCTTGGCGATTCGCAGGGCACTAATGCCAGCGGCATGAGCAACGAAAATCTTGTCAGTAATCTTGGCGACGGCTGGGAGGTGAGCGGCGGTAATGTTGTGCCAAAGATGGCGAACACTGTCAACGACATCGTGAATCCCGTGTTCACCGGCGTCACCATCAGCAACACCACCGCCAACGTCTCGACCGACTACGTGGACTTCGTGGGCACGTACTCGCCCGTGGTCATCTACGAAAGCGGCGAGAAGCATAACCTCTACCTCGGCAGCGGCAACAACATCTACTACCCCACTCGCGAGGGCTACGAGGTGAACGCCTGCCGCGCCTACTTCCGGCTGAATGGCCTCACGGCGGGCGACCCCAATGCTGGGGTACGTGCCTTTGTGCTCAACTTCGGCGAGGATAGCGAGACAGGCATCAGAAACCTCACCCCCGACCCCTCTCCGAATGGTGAGAGGAGTAATTACTGGTACTCGCTCGATGGGCGACGGCTCAACGGCAAACCCACGGCAAGCGGCGTCTACATCAATAACGGACGTAAGATCGTGATAAAATAAATTAATGACAAATTCGTGGTCAATTAGTGATAATTATATGTTGAAAGAAAAACTCTGATTCATGTCTAACACGAATGGCCACAAATGACCCACAAATTATCCATTAATATTAATGTAAGCAAGCAATGAAAAGAGAATATCAGAAACCCACGATGATGGCAGTGCAGCTCAAGCACCGCACCATGCTGCTCACTGGCAGCGACAAAGGAGTCAAATCCTTCGGAGGCAGCAGCGAAGGCCTCAACTACCGTGGCAGCGACGCTGGCTACGACGACGACGCAAGGTAAGCTACAGACCCTTCACCCCGCCCCCGACCCCGCCCCTTATAGGGGTGGGGAGTCTGAGGCGGAGCTTCCCCGGCAAGGTGTGTGTAAAGAGTAGCAACCGGACAGGGGGGAGAGCGGCGGAGCAGATGGCGCAAAAAAATGCCTACATTTTTTGCCCTATCTGCTTCTTTATTTCAGAAAAAAGTTGTACCTTTGCACCCGTTATAACACAAAAGACGAAAGCATTATGAGCGAAAGAGACAAACGGATTGAGAAGGAGCGCAAAGGCGTGGTCGATCTGCTTGTATTAATGCTCTTTGCCGTACTGACCTTGACAGTGGGCTGCACGGGAAACGACACGTCGGAGCGCGGCAGCGAGGCCGACAGTATTTATACGTGGGAGAATATCCGACAGTACACGATGGAGGAGTCTGAGCATGCGCTCGGACTCATCGATACCGCCGAGATGCGGGAGCTGGCCGACGTGAACCTGGCCAACTGGATGCGGGCGCAGGTCTATTACAACTCTTCTACGATGGAGGATTTTGACAAGGCTCGCGAATTGTGCCTGCTGGTGCTCGACAACCGGGAGCCCGTGGCCGACAGTCTTCAGCAGCGGAAGACACTCCAACTGCTGGCCAGCATCTGCACCCAGACCCCTGACTCCTATCAGGATGCCGTGCGCTATGCCATGAAGGGTGCTGAGATGGCTCACCATGCCGGCGATATCCTGCAAGAGGCCTACTTTTATTTTGAGGCAGGTAAGGTGATGGAGCGCCTGCAGCAGGGTAGCGGCATGGCCTACATGAACCGCTCGTTAGACACTTACCGCAAGGCTGCACGCGACAGTGTCCAGCCGCTGCCGACACTCTCCTCCTACCTTGGCAACGCGGCACGCATCCTGGCCGGGCAGGAGAACTACGCCGCAGCCGTCCCCCTGCTGCAGGAGCGTCTGCAAGTCATCGACCGCGTTGAAAAGGAATATGCCACTTATCCTGCAGGATGGGCCGACCAGCAGCAGGGCTACACCTACCCGGTCCTGGCCTACTGCCAGCAGATGGCGGGCGACAGGGAGGGGGCGCGCCGCTCGGCAGAGGCTTTCGAGCTGACGCAGGCCGCCCAGCAGCCCAACAACCAGAAGGACATGCTGAACTATTACGCCTTAGCGGGCAATGCCGGGCGCATCCTGCAGAGTTACGACCGCTTGGAACCGTACTATCGGGAAACACAGGATACCCTATCTGCGAGTTATGCCGACCTGCTGAGCATCTACGCCATGGGGCTGAACAAAATCGGCCGCTACCGTGAGGCCTACCAGGCACAGGCCCGCTATCAGGTCATCAACGACAGTCTCATGCAGCGTGAGCGTCAGGACGAGACGCTGAAATATGCCCAGCAGATGAAGACACAGGAGAAGGAAGTGCAGCTGAAGGATGAAGAGGCGAAGGCTGCCGTCTATCGCATCCTTGCCTTCTCGCTCGTGGCCATCATGCTCATCATTCTCGCAGCCCTGTGGCGACTGGCCATCGCCCATCGCCGCGTGGTCATGAAGAACCGCAAGCTTTATGAACTCATCCTGCACGAGCAGCAGCGCGTGGAGCACGACATCCAGGATATAGCCCGTCAGCCCGAACAGGAGCGCACGACGGGTGAGCAGCTCTTCCTCCGTCTGACGGAATTGATGAAGAAGCAGCAGAGCTATACCAATGCCAACCTGAACCGCGAAACACTCGCCGCGATGCTCGGCACCAACCACCGCTACATCGACGAAGCCATCCGCGAGTGCTCCGACAGTCCGAGCACCAAGGCCTTCATCGACGGCTACCGGGTGGGGCATGCTGCCCGCCTGCTCACCAGCACTGACCACCCCATTGCCCTCATCGCCGAGATGAGCGGCTTCGCCAACCGCACATCCTTCAACGAGCAGTTCCGCAGCCGCTACAAGATGACCCCGTCGGAGTACAGAAAAGCAGCAAAAAACTAGGATTTGCGGAATGCTGACAAAGAGTTGCGGAATGCTGACAAGGCTTTCCGCAACTCGTCGTATCTTTGCAGCCGAAATCTAAACGAGAACGGCAATCATGGATACCACAGTCATCATTGCAATCATCATCTCGACCATCGTGGCGATAGCCATTGTGGCACTGGTCGTTGTGCTCTTCTACTACCACTGGCGCAACCAGGAGCTGCTGGTCAACTTCTCCGCCTTCATCCGCGAGAACCTGAAACTGAGGAACGAAGTAGAAAGGCTTGAAGAAGAGAACGAACAGCTGAGGGAGAAGCAAGACAAAGTATGAAACATCAAAAACAAAATGAACACAAAAATGACAAATAAAGATTGGAGCATCGGTGAACTTGTCACCCTTGAGCGGGATACGACGCTGTTGAAAAAGTGCGGCAAGAAGTTGTACTCATACTTTCAGTGCTCGCAATACGTCTGCATTCGCGAGGCCAGCAAGGGGCAGCGCGGTATATTGGTAAAGGGGCTTGGCAAGGTCCGACGGGAGCGTGTTATGCTGGTGAGCGGGAAGCCTTTCTGCAAGGACGAACGTGAAGAACTGTTCGTGGGCAAGCATTACTACAGCTACCCGTTCCCTACGGTGGACGAGCTGAAGGAGGTCTTGAATATCATCCGCTCCGACATAGACTTACAGCAACAGTTAATAGACAATTACATGTTTTTCTATCCCGAAGGGACTTTCTGGGTGAGCGACACCAAATCACTGTTCCTTTGGCTGAAGCAAAAACCGCAGTATTATGACCCCTCAACAGGTTACCTGGCTACTGCCAAGAGCTGTGACGAGCACCACCAACGCCTCACTATTGTCTACTTTTGACAGAAGAACAGATGAGATTCGTAAACTAACACATTATTATATATGAGTCCACTCCGAAAACCCCTTTCGGCTGAAAACGATGGCTCTGCCGCTCCCCTCCCTTCAAGGGGCGGGGAGAGCGGCAGAGCGGATGGTGCAAAATAAATGCATGCATTTTTGCCCTCGCTGCTTCTTAGTTTCAGAAAAAAGTTGTATCTTTGCACCCGTTATAACACTTTAATGCGCATAATTATGGCAAGACCAATCAAAGAAACGCCTATCCTCTACGGCGAGGAGGCACGCAAGTTTGAACTGCGGATGCAGAATCCTCCAAGGCTTCCGGCAGAGCAAATAGAACGCATGCAGCGCGACTACGAATTCATGCGTTCAAGATGTGTAAATTGCACGTTCTGAAAGGACGGGACACGGCGTGCCGCTTTTCGTCATGTAACTTTCAAATAATTACCCCAAAAACTATAGACAACAATGAATACCAGAACAAACTTTTCTTATCTTACGCGGACGGCGACGCTGGCCCGTGCCGCAGGAGCGAGGGTAGCCATGACGCTGCTGCTCCTGCTTGTGACCACTGCCACGGCGTGGGCAGATGCCGACCTTATCATACGCTCGGAGGCCGACTGGAACACATTCGCCAACAATGTAAGTAATGGCACGGACAACTACGCCGGAAAGGTGGTGATGCTCGCCGCCGACATCAGCGTCTCAACCATGGCGGGCGATGGCAGAAATAACTGGTTTTATGGTACTTTCGACGGTTGCGGGCATACGCTGACCATCAACCTTACTGGCGGTTATTCTGGCACAGCCCTCTTCCGTAGGATATACAACGCCACCATCAAGAACCTGAACGTTACAGGCACCATTACCACTACCTACGGTATGGCAGGCAGCATTGCCTTTGTCACCAACGGTACCACCCATATTTCAAACTGCCTCAGCACCGTCAGCATCACTGGCAACGGCAAGAACACCGACGGCGGTCTCGTCTCCTGCAACAATGGCGAACTCCATTTTACGAACTGCGCCTTCAAGGGGAAGATGCTCGGCAACGATTCGGGCTGTGGCGGCTTCGTGGGTTGGAACAATATTAAAGTCGTCTATAATAGTTGTCTCTTCGCACCGTTGCAAGTGACGATGAGCACCAACAACAGCGCGACATTCAACCGTGACGCAAGCGATGCAACCAGCACATTTAACAGCTGCTACTACACCCAGGCGTTTGGCACCGTGCAGGGCACCAGTGCCAGCGGCATGAGCAACGAAACTCTTGTAAGCAATCTCGGCTCCGGCTGGGAGGTAAGCGGCAATAACGTGGTGCCGAAGATGATTAACAGCCTCGATTCCTACCTTGCCTACAACACCAGCACTCACGATTATGAGATACTTACGGCGAACAGCTACACGGTAGTGACATCAAGCACCACGACGATGGGAGCCGCTGGCACCGAGACGTGGTACATGGTCAGCAGCAACGTCACCATCAGCAGCCGCATCACAGTCAACGGCACGGTACACCTGATTCTATGCGACGGTGCGACGCTCACCGCCTCGCAGGGCATCACCGTCAGCAGCGGCAACACACTGAACATCTACGGCCAGACTGCCGGCACCGGTGCGCTCAATGCCACTGGTGTCAAAGTGGGCGGCGATGGCACCGAGGCTGCGGCCATCGGCAGCGTAGGCATCCTGGCCAATGTGTTTGGCTCTGTCAACATCCACGGTGGCCATATCACTGCCGACGGTGCCGGGTGGTCGGCCGGCATCGGCGGCGGTGTTAATGGCGGCGGCGGCTCCGTCGCCATCTACGGCGGCACCGTCAATGCCACGGGACACGACGGCACAGCGGAGGCCATCGGCTGCGGCTCCAGTGGCGCCGATGTATCCAAGACGCTCGCCGACGGACTCCGCGTGACCACGAACAACAATTCGACCCCCGTTGCGTATAGCAACCGCGTGTCAAGCCTCAGTGAGAAGATTGTCACGGTCGAGCCTTGCACTTCCCATAACCTCAATAACAACGTCTGCACCTATTGCGGATTAACCATCACGAGTTTCACCACGACGATGGGCGCGGCTGGCACCGAGACATGGTACAAAGTGAACAGCACCGCCACCGCGAACAGCCGTATTGAAGTCGCAGGCACGGTAAACCTGATTCTCTGCGACGGCAAGACGCTGACCGCCTCGCAAGGCGTACACGTGCCGTCGGGCGCGACGCTTAACATCTACGGAGAGAGCGGCGGCACGGGTAGGCTCATTGCCACCTGGAGCGGTGAGGACAATGCAGGCATAGGCTGCAACGGCTGGGAGGTGAGCGGCGGCAACATCACCATCCACGGCGGCAATGTCACTGCAAGCAGTGGCGGATATGCGGCCGGCATTGGCGGCGGCTATGAGGGAAGTGGCGGCACGGTCACCATCTATGGCGGTACGGTCACAGCCACAAGCGGACAATTAGGCGCAGGTATCGGCGGCGGTTACAAGGGTAATGGCGGAACGGTAATCATCACTGGCGGCAATGTCACTGCAAGCAGTGGCGGACATGCGGCCGGCATTGGCGGCGGCTATGAGGGAAGTGGCGGCACTGTCACCATATATGGCGGTACGGTAACAGCGACGAGCGGCAACTATGGCGCAGGTATCGGCGGCGGTTACCAGGGTAATGGCGGTTCTATCACCATCACTGGCGGCACAGTCAATGCCACAGGCGGTAGTTTGGGAGCAGGTATCGGTGGTGGTTGCTATAGAAGTAGCGGTACCATCACCATCACCGGCGGAACTGTAATGGCCACTACTGGCGAAAATGCCCAAGCCATTGGCAACGGCAATAGTCCTCAAGATGCAGAAGGCACCCTGACGCTGGGCGACATGAAGGCATACACCAGCGCAAACGCCACGACGCCCGTAGCAGCAGCCAACCGAATCAGCACCTGCCGCAGCACCTACGCCAAGCTGATGCCCTGCACCGCGCACAATATGGAGAACTACGTCTGTACATACTGCGGTTACGCCCTCTATCATGTAACCTACGACGGCAACGGCGCAACCAACGGAACGGTGCCCACTGATGCCAATGATTATGAGTCAGGTCAGACCGTCACCGTACTTGACAATACGGGCAGTCTGGCACGTGCTGGCTACAACTTCGGCGGATGGAACACCCAGGCCGACGGCAGCGGCACGGACTACGCCCCCGGCGCAACCTTTGCCATCAGCGGCAACACTGCGCTCTACGCCAAGTGGGAGGTAGGGCAGTTGGAACTGGCCAACGGTGCTGACAACGGCACCAACATCAGCTTGGCTTCGGGCGACGGCATGTACTACGATGTCACACTCGCCGACCGTAAACTCTATAAGGATGGCGACTGGAACACGCTGTGCCTGCCATTTGCGCTCGCCAGCTTCACAGGCACGCCGCTCGCAGGCGCCACGGTGAAGACCCTCACATCTTCCAGTTTCAATGACGGCACGCTGACGATGACCTTCAGCGACAACCTCACCAGCATCGCGCCAGGCGTGCCTTACATCGTGAAGTGGCAGCCCGTGGATCTCTCAAAACTAACTGTCAACTACACGGCGCAGGACGGCGACGTGCTGACGGGCACCCTCGGCGGCAACTACAAGATTTCGATTGCCGACGGCGCCACGGTGACGCTCAACGGCGTGACCATCAACGGCACGAACAGCGAAAGTTACAAGTGGGCGGGCATCAACTGCGAGGGCGACGCGACCATCATCCTCAGCGGCACCAACACCGTGAAGGGATTCTATGAGGACTATCCCGGCATCTACGTGCCGAGCGGCAAGACGCTGACCATACAGGGCGACGGCTCGCTCGACGCCAGCAGCAACGGCTGGGGCGCTGGCATCGGCGGCGGCTACGAAATCAATTGCGGCAACATCACCATCGCGGGCGGCACCGTCACCGCCACGGGCGGACATGCGGCCGGCATCGGCGCCGGCACCGATGCCACAATTGGCAACATCCTCATCACGGGCGGCACCGTCACGGCCACGGGCGACTACTATGACTGCGCTGGCATCGGCAGCGGCTACGAAGGCTCATGCGGCACCATCACCATCACCGACGGCGTGACCTCGGTAACCGCCACCAAGGGCAGCAACGCCCCCAACAGCATCGGCAAGGGCAATAGCGGCTCGTGCGGTACAGTGACCATCGGCGGCACGGTGGGTGCCATCAGCACCAGCCCCTACACCTACACAGGAACAGGCTCAGCAAGCGTATCTGGGAACAACATCGTCAACCCCGTGTTCAGGTATGTCACCATCAGCAACACCACAGCTAACGTCACGACCACCTATGTAGATTTCGTGGGCACGTACTCGCCCGTGGTCATCTACGAAAGCGGAGACAAGCATAACCTTTACCTCGGCAGCGGCAACGACATCTACTATCCCTCACGCTCGGGCTACGAGGTGAAGGCCTGCCGCGCCTACTTCCGGCTGAAGAACAATCTTACGGCGGGCACCCCCAATGCTGAGGTACGCGCCTTTGTGCTCAACTTTGGCGAGGATAGCGAGACAGGCGAGACTACGTCTCTAAATGACAAAGTACAAATGATAAATGATAAAGAAGCTGACGCATGGTATGACCTCAGTGGCCGCAAGCTCAGCGGTGTAGGGGCAGGCCCCGTGCCAGCCCGCCTACCCAAGGGCGTCTACATCAATAACGGCCGCAAGGTCGTGATTAAGTGAGAATAAAGCAGAGCTTGCTCATGCTTTATCGAGCGTTTGGAGCAGCGAGGGCCATCAAGCTTGCTTGTTTGGCCGAGTCGTGACAAACGAAGACGAAGTCAACGTGAGCGAGCTCGAACGAAGTTCAAGGTCGTGATTAAATAAAAAATAATAAATAAAAAATAACAAATTCGGTAGTGCCCTTCGGGCAGAAATCATTCAAATCATTACAAATCGGACAAAAATATTGAAAGATTTTGTTAGATTTGTAGGATTTCTCGCCGTAGGCGACTACCTTAGAAAATTATCACCACACGAAATTAAATAAAAGAAAAGCAAGCAATGAAAAGAGAATATCAGAAACCCACGATGATGGCAGTGCAGCTCCAGCACCGCACCATGCTGCTTTCTGGCAGCAGCAAAGACGTCAATTCCCTCGGCAAGAACAGCAGCGAAGGCCTCAACTACCGTGGCAGCGACGCTGGCTACGAAGAAGATGCAAGATAATTCACAATCTTACACTATTGCCCTTATCTGTTTTATTATCAGGCGATTACATGCAGTGTAGGTACTTTACAATCTTACACTGCTATATCACGATGTAAAACAACTTGTTTTACTTTCTCAGAAGGCAGCTTTTGCAGTCGTAAGAGGCATCTATGCGATGGTAAAACAAGTTGTTTTACTTTTGAACGCCATTTCACATAAAATGATATTAGTGTAAGATTAAAAAAATCTTACACTGCATGTTACTTGCTAATTATCAATAAGTTAGAGAAAAAAGTGATATTGAACACAAAAAAGGGACTCAGAAAATGTAAGGACAGGTCCTGTGCCAGCCCGCACCGCCGTCACGGCGTTTACAGTTTAGGAAACAAATAAGCACACACTGGGATGAATTTGTCAGAATTAGTGCCCATTTGTTTCCATATAATCTTCACAAAGCCGCGTCAGTCTCACGTGCAATATGGTTTTTTCTTAGCTACATAAATACTAATAAAGTGCAAAAAAAACAAAAAGAAGTAGCGCGTTACACATCTTTTTAGTACCTTTGCAGTCTGGAAACCATGCGGAGAGCCGTGGGTTTTCGTAGGATGACAGAAAATATACGTAAATTTAGCTAAATAAAAGTATGAAAAAGAGTAAGTTTTTAGTGTTTGCGGCCTCTGCGCTGCTGCTTGTTTCGTGCGGCAACGGCGGCGGACGCCCGACATTCGGTGACAACGAGTACCCCGTGGTGACGGTCGGTACCAGCAGTGCATCGTCGCAAGCCACCTATCCTGCCTCCATCAAGGGTGTGCAGGACGTGCAGATCAGCCCGAAGGTGCAGGGCTTCATCACCCAGATTAATGTGAAGGAGGGTCAGACCGTGGGTGCCGGACAGGTGCTCTTCGTGCTTGACAACGCCACTTATCAGGCCCAGGTTCGCCAGATGCAGGCTGCCGTGAACACGGCGCAGGCTGCGTGCAACACGGCCAAGTTGAGCTTCGAGAATTCGCAGAAGCTGTATGAGAACAAGGTAATCGGCGACTTCGAGTTGCAGTCGGCTACCAACGGCTACGAGAGCGCAAAGGCAGCGCTGGCTCAGGCCCAGGCAGGTTTGGCCTCGGCCAAGGAGACGCTGAGCTTCTGCTATGTGAAGAGTCCCGCCGCCGGTGTGGTGGGCACACTGCCCTTTAAGGTAGGTGCCTTAGTGAACACTGCCTCAGTGCTGACCACCGTGAGTAACAACTCGTCGATGGAGGTCTACTTCTCGATGACCGAGAAGGATGTGTTAGAGATGCAGAAGAGTGGTAGCGGCCTGCAGGCCCTGCCAGCCGTGAAGCTGCAGCTCAGCGACGGCACCATCTACGGCCACGATGGTAAGGTGACGAAGATGAGCGGTGTCATCGACGCTGCTACGGGTACGGTGCAGATGATTGCCGTCTTCTCCAATCCCGAGCGGCTGCTGAAGAGCGGTGCCTCCGGCTCCATCGTCATCCCCCACGACAATGCCACGGCCATCGTCATCCCGCAGGCCTGTGTGTCGGAGGTTCAGAACAAGAAGTTCGTCTACACCGTAGGCTCTGACAACAAGGTGAAATACACTGAGATTCAGGTGGCTCCGCAGAACGACGGCAAGAACTATGTCGTCACCGACGGCCTGAAAGTGGGCGACAAGTACGTCACCAACGGCATCACGAAACTCAGCGACGGCATGGAGATTGTCCAGATTACTCCTGAGCGCTACCAGCAGAAGATTCAGGAACAGGCAAAGGCCATGAGTGCCGGCGAAATCGTCGATGCGATGAAGAAGTAAATCTCGGTAGTAAAGTAATAAGGAGTAAGTAGAAAGTAGGATAGTTATGACACAGAGTTTCAAAGAGGTAATTGCTTGGCAGAAGGCGCATGCTTTCGTGCTGCAAGTATATCAAACATGTCCGTCGTTTCCCAATTACGAAAGGTTTGGCCTCTGCTCTCAGTTCCAGCGTGCCGCCGTATCCATAGCCGCAAATATTGCTGAAGGATACCGACGGGACGGTATGAAAGACAAGCTCCATTTCCTGAATATAGCTCAAGGCAGTTTGGAAGAATGTCGATACTATATACTTCTTGCCTACGACCTAAAATATATAAATGAAGAGACACATAAAAATATGAACGCGAGTATAGAAGAAGCGAGCAAGTTGCTGAATGGCTATTACAGAGGCATTAGTGAAAGAAATGTCCTGTAGTCTACTTACTCCACAACTCCTTACTCCTCAACTCCTAAAAAAGAATGACTTTTACAACATTTATAAAACGCCCGGTGCTGTCGACGGTGATATCCATCCTCATCGTCCTGCTGGGTATCATCGGACTGGTGTCGCTGCCTATTGAGCAGTACCCCAACATAGCGCCTCCTACCGTTGCGGTTTGGACCAGCTATCCCGGTGCTGATGCTGAGACGGTTAAGAACTCGGTCATCACACCACTGGAAGAAAGCATCAACGGTGTGGAAGGCATGGACTATATCTCGTCAACGGCAGGTGCCGGCTCGGCACAGATCAGTGTGCTGTTCCGTCAGGGCATGAATGCCGACATGTGTGCCGTGAACGTACAGAACCGCGTGCAGCAGGCCCTGGCCCTGCTGCCGGCTGAGGTGACACGTATCGGTGTGACGGTGACGAAGCGCCAGACGTCGCAGGTGCTGATGTTCACGCTGACCAGTGACGGCCGCTACGACGACGAGTTCCTGACGAACTACAACAACATCAACATCATTCCGGCCATCAAGCGTATCCAGGGTGTGGGCGACGTGCAGTCGCCTGGTCTGAAGACCTACTCCATGCGTATCTGGCTGAAGCCCGACGTGATGAAGCAGTACAACCTGATGCCCTCGGACATCTCGAACGTGCTGGCAGAACAGAACATCGAGGCTGCGCCGGGTTCCTTCGGCCAGGAGTCGGACGTAGCCTTCGAGTATGCCATGCGCTATACCGGCCGTCTGAAGACCGCCGAGGAGTTTGGCGACATCATCATTTCGAGCGACGCCAACGGACAGACGCTGAAGCTGAAGGATGTGGCCAAGATTGAGCTGGGCGGACAGCAATACTCGGTGTCGATGAGAAACAACAACCTGCCCTCCGTGTTAGGCATGGTGCAGCAGATTGCCGGCTCTAACGCCAACGAGATTGCCAAGCAGGTGAAGGCCGAGCTGAAGGAGCAGGCCAAGCTGTTCCCGCCGGGCATGGAATACAAAATCAACTACGACGTGACGGAGTTCCTCTATGCCTCTATCGAGGAGGTGGTGTTCACGCTGGTGTTCACGCTGATTCTGGTGTTCATCGTCATCTACGTGTTCCTGCAGGACTGGCGTTCGACGCTCATCCCGCTGATTGCCGTGCCTGTGTCGTTGATTGGTACATTCTTCTTCCTGAGCATCTTCGGCTTCTCCATCAACCTGCTGACGCTGTCGGCCCTGCTCCTGGCCATCGCCATCGTGGTGGACGATGCCATCGTGGTGGTCGAGGCCGTCCACGCCAAATTAGACCAGGGCTACAAATCGACGCTGACAGCCAGTATCGATGCCATGAATGAGATTTCGGGCGCCATCATCTCCATTACCTTGGTGATGGCCTCGGTGTTCATCCCCGTGTCGTTCATCGGCGGCACCTCAGGTTCGTTCTATCGTGAGTTTGGTGTGACAATGGCTGTCAGCATCTTCATCTCGGCACTGAACGCCCTGACGCTGTCGCCCGCCCTGTGTGCCATCTTCCTGAAGCCACACGATGAGAACGGCCATGAGCGGAAGATGAGCCGCATCGACCGTTTCCATGCCGCCTTCAACACGGCATACGACTCAGTATTAGGAAAATACAAGACCCGTGTGGAGAAATTAGTGCACAAGCCCATTGCCGTGATTGTGACGGTGATAATAGGTATTGTCGTGCTGGCTACGACCATGCTGACCACGAAAACCGGCCTGGTGCCCGATGAGGACACGGGTACGCTGTTCTGTACCATCAGTATGCCACCGGCAACGTCTGTTGCACGTACGCGCCAGATTATCGACGAGGTGGACTCTATCCTGGCTGCCGACCCTGCCATCCAGAGCCGTGAGCAGATCCAGGGTTATAACTTCATTGCCGGTTCGGGTTCCGACCAAGCCACCTTCATCATCAAGCTGAAGCCGTTCTCAGAGCGCCAGAAAGGATTCTGGTGGAAACTCTCCGGACTGTGGCAGGGTGACGGTATCTACCGCTTCTTCCTGAACCCAATGGAGTCGACGGGTGTCGTTGCACAGATATTCATCAAGACGGCCCACATCAAGGATGCCTCTATCCTGGCCTTTGCACCGCCGATGATTCCCGGCTTCTCGGCCAACTCGGGTGTGTCGCTCGTCATGCAGGACCGTACGGGTGGTAGCCTGACCAGGTTCTTTGACATTGTCAAGGAATACATTGCCGAGTTGAACAAGCGGCCGGAGTTCCAGATGGCGCAAACCAGCTACAACCCCAACTACCCGCAGTACATGCTGCATGTGGACGTGGCCAAGTGTAAGCAGGCAGGCATATCGCCGCAGACGGTGCTCACCACGCTGCAGGGCTACTACGGCGGACTGTATGCCTCGAACTTCAACGCCTACGGTAAACTCTACCGTGTGATGATCCAGGCATCGCCCGAAACCCGCATGACCGAGGAGTCGCTGAACAGCGTCTATGTACGCACGCCGAAGGGCATGTCGCCCGTCCAGGAGTTCTGTCACATGGAGCGTGTGTATGGTCCGGCCAACATCAACCGTTTCAACCTGTTCACATCTATCAACGTGACGGCAACGGTGGCCAACGGATATTCCACGGGTGAGGCCATCAAGGCTGCCCAGGAGGTGGCGGCCGACATACTGCCCGCAGGCTATACCTACGACTATCAGGGTCTGACACGTGAGGAGGCCAAGGCATCGAACACGACAGCAGTTATCTTCGTGCTCTGCTTCATCTTCATCTACCTGATCCTGTCGGCACAGTACGAATCGTACATCCTGCCGCTGACGGTGGTGCTCTCAGTGCCCTTCGGACTGGCAGGCTGCTTCCTGTTCACCATGCTCTTTGGCCATGCCAACGACATCTACATGCAGATCTCACTGATTATGCTGATTGGTCTGCTGGCCAAGAACGCCATCCTGATTGTGCAGTTCGCCCTCGAGCGGCGCGAATTAGGTATGGCCATCTCATGGTCGGCCATCCTTGGTGCCGCCGCCCGTCTGCGTCCTATCCTTATGACCTCATTGGCTATGGTCATCGGTCTGCTGCCGCTGATGTTCGCATCGGGTGTCGGCAAGAACGGTAACCAGACCCTCGGTGCTGCCGCCGTCGGTGGTATGCTCGTCGGTACACTCTGCCAGGTGCTTGTCGTACCTACCCTCTTCGTCATTTTCCAAACGCTGCAGGAGAAGTTCCGCCCGATGAAGTTCGAGGATGACGAGAACGAGGACGTGGCTACCGAGATTGCACAGTATGCGCACAAGCCTGTAGAATATGAATTAGAGAAATAATACCCACCCCCAACCCCTCCCGTCGGGAGGGGAGGTGAGTATGAATTTACGATGAATCTGAAATAGAAGAAAACATATAAGATTTATGAATATAAAAGGAATCTTTAATAGTATTAAAGCCCCCCTCCCGGTCGGGAGGGGATGGGGGTGGGTATTAGCTTGCTCTTTCCTAATGACGAGTTGCGGCCTTTACAACAAGTACGAGCGGCCGGAGGTTGTGGCCGACGGTATCGTTCGTGACCCCATTGCTGCGACAGGTGCGTTGCAGCAGACGGACACCACGTCGTTCGGCAACCTGCCGTGGCGCCAGCTTTTCACTGACCCGCAGCTGCAGGTGCTGATCGAGCAGGGCCTGACGCAGAACCCTGACCTGCTGAACGCCGCGCTGAACGTCCAGATAGTCAATGAGGCACTGAAGTGTGCCCGTCTGGCCTTCCTGCCGTCGTTATCGCTGACCGCCCAGGGTACCATCGCCTCGCTGCAGACCGACCCATCGGTAACTACGAAGTCGTATCAGGTGCCTCTGTCTGCCTCATGGAACGTCGACCTCTTCGGCAACCTGCTCAACGCCAAACGGTCAGCACAGATGCAGCTCATCGCCACCCAAGACTATCAGACGGTAGTGAAGTGTAACATCGTCACCGGCATCGCCAACCTCTATTACACGTTGCTTATGCTCGACCGTCAGATGGAGATTGTCAGCGACATGGAGCAGCTGACGAAGGAGACATGGGACAAGATGAAGTTCATGCACGAGAACCGCGTGGGCTACCGTTCCACAGCCGTGCAGAGTGCCGAGGCCGCCTACTACAGCGTGCAGGCTCAGAAGGTGGACTTGCAACGCCAGACCCGCGAAGTGGAGAACTCTCTTTCACTGCTTATCGCCCAGCCCGCCCAGACCATCAAGCGCGGACGGTTGGAGAACCAGTCGCTGCCCTCGAAGTTCTCGACGGGCGTCAGCATCGCCCTGCTGAACAACCGCGCCGACGTTCATTCCGCCGAGATGGCACTGGCACAGTGCTTCTACGATGTGCAGCAGGCCCGCTCGCGCTTCTATCCGAGCATCACCATTACTGGCACAGGCGCCTTCACCAACAACAACGGCCTTGTCAACCCCGGCAAGCTGCTGCTGTCAGCCGTCGGCTCGCTCGTCCAGCCCATCTTCCAGCACGGCCAGATCGTTGCCGGACTGAAGGTGGCCAAGATGCAGTATGAGCAAAAATACAACACGTGGCAGAACACCGTGCTGAAAGCCGGCAACGAGGTGTCGAACGCCCTCGTCAGCTACAACGCATCAGCCGAAAAGGGTGCCCTCGATGCCAAGCGCGTCGCCGTGCTGAAGCAGAATGTTGAAGATACCCGCCGACTCATGGAATCTTCGTCGAACACGACCTACCTTGAGGTTATCTCAGCGCAGTCGAACCTCCTCAACGCCGAAATCTCGCAGGTCACCGACGACTTCAACAAAATGCAAGCAGTAGTGAACCTCTACCAGGCATTGGGAGGAGGAGCGAAGTAATACCCACCCCCGGCCCCTCCCGTGCAGGAGGGGAGTGTGAATAGATTTATAGATGAATAATGATTATAGAAAATGAATATGAATAGCAATAAATCGGATGAAGTATATAATCACCCCTCCCGCTCGGGAGGGGAAGGGGGTGGGTTAGCCTACATCTCTCCCAAGGCTCGTATCGGCAACAACTGTAAGATATTCCCCTTCGTGTACATCGAGGATGACGTGGTGATAGGCGACAACTGTATCATCTTCCCCTTCGTCTCTATATTAGATGGTACGCGCATGGGCGAACATAATAAAATACATCAGGGCAGCGTCATCGGTGCCCTGCCTCAGGACTTCGAGTTCCGTGGCGAGAAGTCGGAGTGCATCATCGGTAACAATAACATCATCCGCGAGAACGTGGTCATCAACCGTGCCACACATTCCGGCTGTCAGACCGTCATCGGCAACGACAACGTGCTCATGGAGGGTGCCCATATTTCGCACGATACGAAGGTCGGCGACCGCTGTGTCTTCGGCTATGGTACGAAGATTGCCGGCGACTGCATGATAGAGGACGGCGTCATTTTTTCGTCGTCGGTCATCGAGAACGCGAAGACCCGTGTCGGCAAGGGAGCGATGATTCAGGCCGGCACCACTTTCTCGAAGGATGTGCCGCCCTATATTATATGCACCAAACGAGCTGAGTACGGCGGCGTGAACAACACCATCGGTCGTGCCCACGGTGTGGAGGAAAAGACGCTGAAGCACATTGCCAACGCCTACCGCCTTGTCTTCAACGGCAAGACAGCCGTCTTCGATGCTGTCAACCAAATTGAGCAGCAGGTACCCGATGGTCCCGCCATCCGCCACATTATCGAGTTCATCCGCGCCACCAAGCTCGGTATTATCTCGAAGCTATAAATCAGCCCAAAAGACAAAAACAATAATAAAATAATATGAAACCCATCAAATCAAAGAAATCCTTTTTGAGGGCCACTGTAGTACTGCTGCTCGCTGTGCTCTGCACAACAGCTTTTTCTCAGAACACAAAGTCGCAGTGGACAACTATCATTGACAAATCACCGTCTTCGATGAAGTCGCAGTTAGTTTCCTCATCCGAAGAAAGCATCAAGGTACATATTATGGTGCCCGGCTTCTACACTACAACCGTGACCACTCCTAATGGAGAGG
>Ga0310786_10000585_pt1 | contig 59121 bp, 60 predicted proteins | sample AusTroGonzalo_MG_FD_203881 | JGI IMG/M metagenome (GOLD analysis project Ga0310786, IMG submission 203881) | Bovine rumen microbial communities from tropical cattle in Woodstock, Queensland, Australia - Gonzalo_03 (v2) (version 2) | ecosystem: Host-associated > Mammals > Digestive system >...
AGTAGATTGCCCCGATATTCATGCATGCATATCTCAATGCAAAATGCAACGCACTGCGCCCGGTATTGATAACAACGACATCTTTCCTTGATATGCCGTTGTTTTTGAGATAATTGGTGCATCTGCCGATCATAGCGAGGAATTCCGAATTGGAATAGGGTGTGTCTCCTTCCGTTTCATATACACAGAGTTGGATAGGTTCCTCCCTCATCCTGCGGTATGTCGTAGAAAGAATTTCCTGCGCTGTCAGCATATCTAAGCTCATCCATCTTACTATATAAATGGAATATGGCCGATTGGATATATATTCTGACATATCTCACAGTGAGTAGACTATACAGCCAGCCACTGGATTATATCCGGATTCTGAAGTCCACGGATCACCAATTTACTAAAGAACGTCAACCGATTCTAGAGCACAACAGGCAATTGCTTGATAAACACTGCAATTGAAAGGGGCGGATGACCTTGGCCCGCGAAGAGCTGGGCGGGCATTTACCTACCGAGAATAGACGGACCTTTGGATGTACATGGCGCTGTACCTGCTGATAGGGGCCCAAGTGGTGATTTTGGGACTGTATTACAGTAAATGAATTTCCGGCGAAGTGTACATGATGTGGGGAGCAGTATTCCTGGCAGGTCTTGCGGCCCTTCTCATCCTCATATTGACAATCAGAGGCAGGAAAGTTGTGAAGGGGAGCGAGACGTGCGGATGACGCGCTTCATCTGACAGCGGATCGACGATACAGGTTATATCCGCCGTCCCCCATCTTTAGAGTACAAAGTAAGGGGACAGACATCCCCTACAAACTGGTCTGATCGGTAAAGGACAGAGCTAACAAAACATTCGGAGTGAGCCGTCTTTCGATCTGATGTGAGTTGATGAAAGGGGGATACGGTATGGAACAGACGCTGAGAATAGCAGATTCGTGCATAAGCTGCGGACAGTGCGTGAAGGTCTGTATACGCGGACATCTGGCCATTGAACATGGAAAGGCTGTCGAGATAGAATCCCCCTATAGCTGCTTCAGATGCGGACATTGCGAGGCCGTCTGCCCGAAGGGTGCGATAACCCTGCTGGATTCCATCGATGAAGAACAGGATTCCTGTGAAGAGTGCCCTGTATCGTCGGAAGCCTTGGGAGAACTGTACCGCGAGAGGCGCAGCCTCCGTTGGTTCGATAGGAAATGCACTAAAGAGGAACTGGAAGAATTGATCGGTTCCCTGAAGTATTCTCCGACGGCAGAGAACTCCCAAGCCATCCAGTTCGCGGTGATAGATGATAGATTCGACGATTTCATGAAGCTGATCGCATCCATCCTGGAGACCCATGCTCAAGAACATCCGAGACTGGAACAGTTCGTGAACTACGTGGATGGAGGGATGAAGGAGAAGAACAATCCTTTCACCTGGGAAGGAAGACAGCTGATCATTGCGTTCTCCCGCTTCCCCATCGACTCCATCATAGCCATGGAACAGTTGGACCTTATGGCCTATTCTATGGGGCTGGGTGGATTCCACTCCAAATGGATACTGCAGGCATCCGAGAACGATCCGAGAAGGTTCATGTCATTCTTCCCCGAGGTTAAGGAGGGGCTGAACGCTAATGCTGTATTCGTAATAGGGCATCCGCGCATTAGATTCAAACGCACGGTACCGAGGGATGACAGGCAGATAATCTGGAAATGAGTTCTCATCCAGGCTGCCGTCAACAATTGTCCCAATTCCTTACCGTACTCGGTGCACTCTAGCACCGGATAATGCCGATTGACCTGCAATTATCCTAAAATGAAGGTCTCCACATATCTTGAACAATCGACAGATGGGTTTATATGTCTGAAAAACTAAACCATATCTTCCAAGTGTGAATCAATCCCGTAAAGGAATTGTCGCCCTCACCCTCGCGGTGTTGGGGACTTGGTTGTGGGGGCGTATGTCCTCATCGCAGCAGCAGTTAGCTTAGTCGGAAGAGCACCTGCCTTTAGGGCTGGAGGTCGTGGGTTCGAGTCCCTCAGTGCTGTTGCATAAAAAAGGTCCGGGACCTTCCCGCCAGAGTGGGAGAGGGCGGTTCGACTCCGCCGATCCTTATCGAATTCATTCGATTCTTCTTTGCCTGGTAGCCTTAGCAGCCAATCTCCGCTTAGCTGATATATGCCGTGACCAATCCATTCACCGTGCTCGGCAATTTCATCTATCACAATCCGACGAAGATCTACTTCGGAGAGGGCTCTCTCAGAAATCTGTCCCCGGAACTGAAGAACTACGGGAAGAGGATAATGCTGATCTACGGCAAGGGATCGATCAAGAAGAACGGGATCTACGACCAGGTCATGGACGCTCTCAAGTCAAACGGCTGCGAGGTCGTAGAGGATCCGGGAGTGATGCCCAATCCCACTCTGGATAAGCTGATGGAAGGAGCGAGGATAGCCGAAGATAACGATGTTGACCTAATAATTGCGGTGGGGGGCGGATCTTGCTGCGATTATGCCAAGGCCGTGGCGGTATCGGCTCACTGCGATGCGGACCCGTGGCAGAAATACTACATCAACAAAGAAGACCCAGACTGTAAGATCATACCCGTTGCCTGCATCCTAACGATGGCAGGGACGGGTTCCGAGATGAACGCGGGATCCGTGATAACCAATCAGGCTTCGAAGATGAAGATAACCCGCATCTTCGGCGATTATGCCATGCCCAAGTTCTCGATCCTGGACCCTTCATTCACCAAATCGCTCCCGAAGAGGCAGCTCAACGCCGGGATCTACGACACTTTCAACCATCTCTGCGAACAGTACTTCTCGGGAGAGGACGACAATGTGAGCGACGACATCGCGGAAGCTCTCATGAGATTGGTGGTAAGGAATTCAAGAACCCTTATGGCCGATCCGGATAACGACCAGGCACGTTCCAATCTGATGTGGTCCGCGACGTTGGCCCTCAACACACTGACATCCAGAGGGAAGAGCACCGACTGGATGATTCATATGATCGGGAAGGCCATAGGAGCATACACTGACGAGACCCATGGGATGACCCTGTCCGCCGTCACCCTTCCCTATTACAGATACATCATGGATCAGGGGCTGCACAGATTCGTCAGATTCGCGGTCAACGTCTGGGATGTCGACCCTGCCGGCAAGACCGATAAACAGACCGCGGATGAAGGTCTGGCACAGTTGGAATCATGGATGAAGGAACTTGAACTGGCGATGGATATCGGATCGCTCGGAGTCACCGAGGACATGATTGACAGGATAGCGGACAGCACACTCCTGACAAAGGGTGGGTACAGACAGCTGAACCGCGATGACATAGTCAGAATACTCCATGACAGTATGTGAAAGGGGAACTATTGGTTTTATCATCGGATGTATATTCCAAATCCATGAGCAGACTGAGCGATATCATAAAACTGGAGAACCACGCCGTAGCCATCTACAGGTCCAAGGACATCCCCGAAGATGCCTTCGTACCGCAGAACGGGCACTGCACCATACCCTCTCTTCTGATGAGATGCGTCCGCATGGGCGACAAGTGTGCCGCAGATTCAGCACACTCCACCTGCCACGGTTCCAAGAGCGGGTTCGGTTTCGGAGGGATGGGAAGCAGACAGAGATCGGCATGGTCCATGTCGGTCGTCCCCGAGGATGTCAGGGAGACGATAGCCCACAGGAGCAAGGGCATGTCATACTTCAAGGACCCTGAGACGGCCACCCTTCAGCTGAATTACATAAAGGACTACGGCGACGGCACGGACGTCATAGTGTTCGAGGACCTCGACGAGGCCGTCAAGGAGAACAGGCCGATAGAGGTCGTCGTGTTCATAGTAGATCCCGTTAGGCTGACTGCGCTTCAGCAGCTCGCCGCATATTCCAAACCCACCCCCGGACCGGCCGCGATCATGCCCTTCGGACATGCCTGCCAACAGGTCTACGCCATACCCAGGGGAGAAGGCGAGTCCGACGATCCGCATGCCATCATCGGTATGACCGATATGTATGCTAGACGCTTCGTCAGCAAGGAGCAGCTGTCCTTCGCGGTTCCGTACAAGCTCTACAAGCGCATGGATTCGGACATCGACGGATCGTTCTTCAACAACGAGAAGTTCAAAGAGAGCTTCGCATTGTGCCTCGAACGCAACTGATCCTGGTAAGTGCCAGATCAAAAAAAAACTTCACAGTCGTCCCGGTAGGGGCCCTTGCGGGCCCCCCTGGGATATATTGGATGGAATTAATCTTTTCAAAAGAGTTTCTTGCGGGATTTCTTTCCCTTTCCGGCGGCCGAATCCAGCTTCTGCAGAAGCTCCTTCTCCTCCTCCGACACCTTCTTGGGGATGTTGACGAACATACGCACCATCATATCCCCTCTGGATGAGGAGTTCATCCTCGGAAGTCCCTTTCCGGGTACCCTGAGGACCGTACCTACCTGAGTACCTGCAGGTATGGTGATTACGACCTTGTCGCCGTCTATGGCCGTGACCGTCTCCTCTCCGCCCAGTACCAGCTTGGAGTATGAGGTAGTGACCTCGGTCCAGAGATTGGACTCGTCGCGCTCGAAGGTCTTGTCCGCCTTTATGTGGACGACCACGAACAGGTCCCCTGAGGGGCCTCCGTTGTATCCTGCGTTCCCGGCTCCGGGGACGCGGATCCTCATGCCCTCGTCTATTCCCTTGGGAACGTTGAGGTCGATGTGGGAATCCACAGTGATCCTTCCGTTGCCGTGGCAGCGGGGACACTTCTCGGCAGAGCTCTTTCCCTTTCCGCGGCATTCGGGACAGTCGGTGACGGACACCATGTTCCCGAAGGGGGTCTTCCTGACCGTCTGGATCTGTCCGGACCCTCCGCATTTGGGACATGTCGTGACCTTCCCGTCCTTGCCTCCGGTCCCGTTGCATGATTCGCACAGGACGGAATGGGGGACGTCCAGGTTGACCTTCTTGCCTTCCAGGACGTCCTTGAGGGTGATCTCTATGTCGTATCTCAGGGAGTCTCCCTGCTGGGGCGAGTTACGGGACCTGGAGGACCTTCCGCCTCCGCCGAACATGCTTCCGAACAGATCGCCGAATATGTCGCTTATGTCGTCGGCACGGGTGAAGTTGTCCCAGGAGAATCCTCCCTCCCCGAACTGCTGCTTGACTCCGTCGAACCCGTATTGGTCGTACAGGCTCCTCTTCTCCTGATCCGAGAGGACCTCGTAGGCTTCCGATATCTCCTTGAACTTGGCCTCGGCCACTTCCTTGGGCTCGGTGGATACGTCGGGGTGGTACTTCTTCGCGAGATTGCGGTACGCCTTCTTTATCTCCTCGGGGGTAGCGGTCTTCTCGACCCCCAGGACCTCGTAGTAGTCTCTCGGCATCAGTCTCACTCGTCGTCCACTATCTTGTAATCAGCATCGACGTAGTCGCCGTTGTTGGCTCCTCCGCTCTGCTGGCCGGATCCGGCGCCGCCTGAGGCCTGCTGCTGGGCACCCTGCTGCTGGGATGCCTCCTGGTAGACCCTCTGGCTGATGGGGCCCATTGCCTTCATCAGGGCGTCCATCTTGTTCTTGATGTCGTCGACGTTGTCGGTCTTGTTGGCGTTCTCCAGGTCGGAGATCGCGGCCTCGATGGTTCCCCTCTCCTGCTGGGTGACCTTGTCTCCCAGCTCGTCCAGGGACTTCTTCACGGTGTACACCGCGGTCTCGGCCTGGTTGTGGACCTCCACGAGCTCCGCCTTCTTCTTGTCGGCGTCGGCGAACTGCTCCGCCTGCTTGACGAGGTCGTCGATCTCCTCCTTGCTGAGCTTGTTGGAGGATGCGATTGTGATCTTCTGCTCCTTTCCGGTTCCCTTGTCCTTCGCGGTGACGTTGATGATACCGTTGGCGTCGATATCGAAGGTGACCTCGATCTGAGGCACTCCGCGGGGTGCCGGGGGTATTCCGTCGAGGATGAACTTTCCGAGCGACGTGTTGTCCGCCGCCATCTGCCTCTCACCCTGGACGACGTTGATCTCCACTGAGGGCTGGTTGTCCGCAGCGGTGGAGAACACCTGCGACTTCTTGGTCGGGATGGTGGTGTTCCTGTCGATCAGCTTGGTGGCGATTCCTCCGAGGGTCTCGATTCCGAGGGACAGGGGAGTCACATCGAGCAGGAGGACGTCCTTGACCTCTCCGGACAGAACCGCTCCCTGGATCGCCGCTCCCATGGAAACGCACTCCATCGGGTCGATTCCGCGCTGGATCTTGGGTCCTACGATGCTCTCGACGAAGTTCTGCACGATGGGCATCCTCGTAGGTCCTCCGACCATGATGATCTTATCTATCTTATCGTTGGACAGGTGCGCATCGTTGATGGCCTGTGTGATGGACTGCCTGCATCTGGCGACGATGGGCTCCACGAGCTCCTCGAGCTTTGCACGGGTGATCGTCTGGATCAGGTGCTTGGGTCCCGATGCGTCCGATGCGATGAAGGGCAGGTTGACCTCTGTCTGCATGGTGGTGGACAGCTCGATCTTCGCCTTCTCGCATGCCTCCCTTACTCTCCAGAAGGCCATGTTGTCCGCCGCGAGGTCGATTCCGGTCTCCTTCTTGAACTCGCCGATGACGTAGTTCGTGAGGGCCTCGTCCATATCGGATCCTCCCAGCTGGGTGTCTCCGGATGTCGAGAGGACCTCGAACACTCCGTCGCTGAAATCCATGATGGTGACATCGAGGGTTCCTCCTCCGAGGTCGAAGACCATGATCTTCTGCTCGACGTCCGATTTGTCCAGACCGTATGCCAGTGCGGCTGCGGTAGGCTCGTTGATGATACGGACGACCTCCAGACCGGCGATCGCTCCCGCATCCTTGGTAGCCTGCCTCTGGTTATCGTTGAAGTACGCTGGCACAGTGATGACTGCCTTGTCCACGGTCTCTCCGAGGTACGACTCTGCGTCCTTCTTGATCTTCTGCAGGATGAATGCGGAGATCTGCTGAGGGGTGTACTCCTTGCCGAGGGCTGTCACCTTCTCGTTGCCTCCCATCTTCCTCTTGACGTTCTTGATGGTACCGTCGGGGTTCGTGACCGCCTGCCTTCTTGCGGGCTCTCCGACCAGGAGCTGTCCGTCCTTTGTGAATGCTACGTACGAAGGGAATGACTTTCCTCCGACGCTCGTCCCCTCTGCGCTGGGGATCATTGTCGGCCTTCCTCCCTCCATGATGGAGGCGGCCGAATTGCTTGTTCCTAGATCAATTCCGATGATTCTTGACATACTTGCTCACCTTCCGTTCTTTAAGCTGTTTTCTTTGTCACTTTCACCTTAGTGAACCTGATGACCTTTCCGTTAAGCATGTATCCCTTCTGGAATACCTCTGCTATCTGATCATCCTCCTCCCCCTCCACGGTGCACAGCGCCTCGTGGTAGTTGGGATCGAACTTGCCTTCCGCAGGTATCTCCTGCAGGCCGTTGTTCTCGAGGACCTTGATCAGATTCGCTCTCACACCCTTTATCCCCACGACCAGGTCGTCGTCCTCCTTCGCATGCTCGAGGGCGCGGTCCAGGTCGTCCACTATCGTCAGGAGGTCCGTGACTATTCCGGCGCAGGCGAACTTCTTGAAGTCCTCGTTCTCGCGCTGGGTCCTCTTGCGGTAGTTGTCGAAATCGGCCTGAAGCCTCCTGGCCATGTCGAGGTATCTCTCAGCCTGCTCCTGGGCTTCCTTGAGGGGGTCCGCTTTGGGCTCCTCCTCGATGATCTCGACCTCATCCTTGGATGTATCGTCCGATTTCTTCTCTTTAGACTTTCCAGTCATACCGTTACCTTCCTTAGTGCACCTGGGGGGTGGAGAAGGGGGGCACCCAGGCCCCCCGATTTCAATGTGTTTACATCATGTCGTCCATGTCCGGCATGTCTTGGGGTCCGGGACCTCCGTGGGAGGACGCGGCGATGACGTCATCGATCCTGAGGATCATGACGGCAGCATCGGTGGCAGAGTTGATGGCCTGCTTTCCGATCCTGTAGGGCTCGATTACGTTGAGCTTCTTCATGTCCTCCACCTTTCCGGTGTAGGGGTTGAATCCAGCGTACAGCTTCTTGCCCTTGTGCTGCTTCCTCATCTCGATGAGGATGTTGATGGGGTCCTGTCCGGCGTTCTCTGCCAGTGTCGAGGGGATGACCTCCATTGCGGAAGCGAATGCCTCGATGGCGATCTGCTCTCTTCCGCCTACGGACTGAGCGTAGTCGCGGAGCTGCATTGCGATCTCCATTGCGGTGGATCCTCCGCCGGTGACCATCTTTCCGTCCTCGATGGCGACCTTGACGACAGACCATGCATCCACGAGGGACCTCTCCACCTCGTCTGCGACGTGGGTGGTTCCTCCCCTGACGAGGACTGTGACCGTCTTGGGGTCCTTGAGTCCGGAGACGAATGTCATCTGCTCCTCTCCGACCTTCTTCAGCTCGACGCAGTCGGCGTATCCGAGGTCGCTCTTGTCCAGGTCGCTGATGTTGTTGACGATGCTGGCGCCTGTGGATTTGGCGAGCCTCTCCATGTCCGACTTCTTGACACGCCTGCATGCGTAGATGCCGGCCTTTGTGAACATGTGCTGGGCGGGGTCGTCGATTCCCTTCTGGCAGAAGACGACGTTGGCTCCTGCGGCGACGACCTTGTCGACCATCTTCTTGAGCATGTTCTCCTCTTCCTTGACGAAAGCGGAGAGCTGGGTGGGGTCGGTGATCTGGATCTTCGCATCAATCTCGGTCTTCTTGACCTCGAATGCGGAGTCGATGAGGGCGATCTTTGCCTTCTTGACGACCTTCTCCATGTTGAGCTGGACAGGCTCCTTGTCGATGACGAGTCCCTTTACGATCTGGGTCTCCTCCATGTTGGCTCCTGCCTTCTTGACTGTCGTGATGTTCTTGAGATCGATCTCGTAGCCGTCCTTCTTCTTGTCGGCGACTGTCTTGACTGCGTCGACGACGAGGTTGGCGAAGAGTTCCTTGGACTGGTTGACCTGCTTGGAGATCATAGCGGTCTCTGCGATGAGCTTCAGTGTCTTCTCATCGTCGATGGTGACCTTCATTGCTACGTTGTTGAGGATCTCCTGGGCCTTCTCGTTGGCCATCCTGTATCCCTTTGCGATGATCGTGGGGTGAACATTGGCGTCAATGAGGTCCGTGGCCTTCTTGAGGAGTTCGCCTGCGAGGACGACGGATGTTGTTGTTCCGTCCCCGACCTCTGCGTCCTGTGTCCTTGCGACCTCGACGAGCATCTTGGCTGCGGGGTGCTGGACATCCATTTCCTTAAGGATGGTCACTCCGTCGTTGGTGATGACCACATCTCCCATGGAATCGACAAGCATCTTGTCCATTCCCCTGGGTCCCAGGCTGCTCTTGACTGCACCGGAGATGGCGACAGCGGCGGAGATGTTGTTCATCTGCGCGTCCTTGCCTTTCTCCCTCTTTGTTCCTTCTCTCAGGATGATTACGGGGGCGTTACCCATTCCCATTTTCTTTCCTCCAATATATTCCATTACGGAATGACTGATACCGTTAAAGTTTGTTCTTCTATATAAATATAACCTATTCACCCATCGGATTCCCCGTAAGAATACGAAGGAATATCCAGACAGGTGCTGGCTCAGCGTATGAAGAGCAGCTCGCGGTACTTCGGGAGGGGCCACATCTCGTCGTCGACGATCATCTCTAGGTCGTCTATCAGCACCCTTATCTTATCGATATACGGGATTATCTTATCATGATAGGCATTGGCCTTGGCGTAATCGGTCTTGGAACGGTTCGCCTTGTCGCAGGCGTCCTCCATCTCGATGGCGAGGCCGCGCACCTCGGAGAGATGCTCCGCTATGGTCCTGACCATATCGATCTCGCTGGACGACAGCTTGTTGTACTCCTTCTCGGAGAAGACCTCTCTCATCTTCGAGACGTTGTCCAGAAGCCTGGTCTCGTACTGGGTGGCGATGGGGAGGATGTGGTTCGCCGTCAGATCCGCAAGGATCCTGGCCTCGATCTCGATCTTCTTGCTGTAGATGTCGCAGAAGGTCTCCTTCCTCGCTTCCAGCTCGGCCTCGGTCATGACGCCTGTCCTCTTGTATAGGGCCACGGTCTCGGGCAGCGTGAGGACGTTGTACGACTTGGGAACGGAGGTCTCGCAGTCCAGACCGCGCTTCTTGGCCTCCTTCTTCCATTCCTCTGAATATCCGTTTCCGTCGAAGCAGATGTTCATGGACGCCTTGTACGTTTCCCTGGTCTCGTCCAGTATCGCCTGCATGACGGGCGTGCCGCTCTTGACCCTCTTGTCGACGGCCTCTTTGAATCTGATGAGTTGGTCCGCGACGATGGTGTTCAGAGTGGATATCGCGTTGGAGCAGTTGGCCGATGAGCCTACCGCTCTGAATTCGAATCTGTTACCGGTGAACGCGAACGGCGATGTCCTGTTCCTATCGGTGTTGTCGAGCATCAGCTCGGGCACCTGCGGGATGTTCAGGCTGTAGGTCTTCTGACCTTTGAGCTTGACCATGTCCTTGGAATTCAGCAGGTCGTCGAAGGCCTGCATCAGCTGTGTGCCCAGGAATGCCGATATGATTGCCGGGGGCGCCTCGTTTGCACCCAGCCTGTGGGCGTTGCTTGCCGTCAGGACGGATGCCTTCAGCAGAGCGTTGTTGTCGTAGACGGCCTTGAGCACATTGGCCACGAACATGAGGAACATGAGGTTCTCGTTGTCGGTCTTCCCGGGAGTGAACAATCCTATTCCGGAAACGGTGCCTATGGACCAGTTGCAGTGCTTGCCTGAACCGTTGACCCCTGCGAAGGGCTTCTCATGGAAGAGGACCTTGAATCCGTGCCTCTCCGAGACCTTCTTCATCATGGCCATCAGGAGAAGGTTGTGATCGTTAGCGAGGTTGGCCGACTCGAATACGGGTGCGACCTCGAACTGGTTCGGGGCGACCTCGTTGTGCCTGGCCTTGACGGGTATTCCGAGCTTGTAGCACTCGAACTCCAGGTCCCTCATGAACGCGAGCACCCTCTCGGGGATCGATCCCAGATAATGGTCCTCGAGCTGCTGGTTCCTGGCCGCGTTGTGGCCGATGAGCGTCCTGTCGACCATTATGAGGTCGGGGCGCAGCGAGTACAATGATGAATCCACGAGGAAGTACTCCTGCTCCCATCCCAGGTAGGACACGACGCGGTCGTTCTTGATGCCGAAATACTCCAGCAGGGCCTCCGCCGCCTTGCCGATGGCGATCTCCGATCTGAGCAGGGGCGCCTTGTAATCCAGGGCCTCCCCGTTGTATGAGATGAATATGGTCGGGATACAGAGGGTATCCGCGATGATGAATGCCGGAGAAGACGGATCCCATGCCGTGTATCCCCTGGCCTCGAATGTGTTCCTGAGGCCTCCGTTGGGGAACGACGATGCATCGGATTCCTGCTGGCACAGCAGTTTTCCGGTGAACTCCTCTATTGCCTCGCCCTTGCCGAAAGGCTCAATGAACGAGACGTGCTTCTCCGCGGTCCCGCCGGTGAGCGGCTGGAACCAGTGGGTATAGTGGGTGGCCCCCTTGGACATTGCCCACTTCTTCATGCCGGCAGCCACGTCCTCAGCGGTCTCCCTGTCCAGGGTGACGCCTTGTTCGCTGGATTCGTAGATCTTGCGCCTGGTGTCCTCCGAGAGGTACTCCCTCATGGCCTTCCTGTTGAAGACGTTGCACCCGTAGTACTCCGAGGTTAGCCCGCCTGGAGCTTCGACATCGTACGGTAGCTTTCTAAACGCTTCATCAACGGCTCTGAACCTACTGCTAGGCATGGCTCTTTGATTGGTAAATAATTATAATAAATCAGCGGGAGAACCAGAAATGGGTCATTGACGGATACGGGGTTGCTTATATCCGATGGTGCATCACATACGTATGGGAGTCGCCGAGGGGTTGAAGAAAAGATTCGACAGGCCGCAGATCATCAGAGCGGCAGGATCCTTCATAGGCATAGGCTTCCTCGGGATACTTTGGGCGTTCTACGACCTGCCGCTTCTTGTGGCCTCCCTGGGATCGACCGCGGTCACGCTTTTCGCTCTTCCGAAGGCCCCGGCAGCAAGTCCAAAAAGTGCCATACTGGGTCAGTTCCTCTCGGCCGTCTGCGGATGGGGTTCCCAATACCTCCTCGGAAGCGAATGGTACGCCTGTGCGGTGGCCGTCATGCTGTCCCTGGTCGTGATGGTGGCATTCGACTGCGTTCACCCTCCCGGTGGAGCTACGGCCCTCACCGCCGTCCTTACCCCGCAGCCCTGGACGTTCATATTCGCACCGGTGCTCGTCGGCGTGGTCTTCTTAGTCCTGGTCGCATATATCACCAACAAGGCATGCGAGAGATACGAGCCCAAACCCGAAACGAACCAATGAGGAGATTAGATGGACGACGATCGGAGCACCAGGAGATACAACATGGCCGCAAGCGCGGCCTTCATTGTGGCCATCGTCCTCGGGGCCGCCGTCTGGTATTACACCGGGAACTTCATCAACGCGGTGTTCACGATACTCCTGGTATCGGGATTGTATCTCGCGGTCTCGTTCTATCTGCGCGACAGGAAAGAAAGGTCCAATGGCCCTTCGGAATTCGGTGCCGCCATCATGGGCGGAGTACTGCTGGCTGGTATCGGCGCGAGCGGTTTCGTGTACAGTTTCACCCAAGATGTGACGATAACGGTGATCTGCCTGATAGCTGCGTTCATAGCATCCTCGATAGTCATGGTCACTTTCTACAGGAAGTATCTCTGATACCCTTATCTACGAACAACGTCATCCCGCGGCCATATGAAACAGTTAGCCGATTATGTCACGACCATTCCCGATTTCCCCAAACCGGGAATCATGTTCAGAGATGTCACTACCATCGTCCAGGATCCGGAAGGACTCAAGATGGCCATCGACCAGCTCGTCGAGGGCCTCAAAGGGGTCGACTTCGACCTGGTGGTAGGTTCTGAATCACGCGGATTCCTGTTCGGTGCTCCCGTAGCCTACGCTATGGGCAAGGGATTCGTCATGGCTCGTAAGAAAGGCAAACTGCCCAGAAAGGTCATTTCCGAGGAGTATGCGCTGGAGTACGGCACGGCAACGATCGAGATCCACGAGGATGCGATCAAACCGGGTCAGAAGGTTGTCATCATCGACGACCTGCTTGCGACCGGAGGAACCACCGAAGCGATCGTCAAACTGATCGAGAGGGAAGGCGGAGTCATCGTCAAGATCGGCTTCGTAATGGAACTGGCAGGCCTCAAGGGCATGGAGAAGCTCAAGAAATACAATGCATTCTCCCTGCTGACATATCCTGGGAACTGATCATTCCAGATACAGTCTACAGTAGTACCCGGTAATCTCCTCCGGAGTACCTCCGTTCGACATCCACCACCTTACGGTATCGGCGAATCCGCATACCAGGTGGTTGATGTAGTAATCCTTGGGAACGAAATCCGGCACGTCGACGATGTCCTTCTCGAAGACCTCGGTCAGATGCTGCTTGAAATAACGCATAAAAATCTCACCGCTCTCGCCCTGAAGGATTCCCTGGACGTACCTCTTGTTGTCCATCAGATGGTACAGTATATGCGTGAGCTTGGGCTCGAGCGAGTTGCTGTCCTTCGAGAAGTTATGGGTGGTCTCCTTTTCCAGATGGCCGGAGAACACATGGTCGAATATCTCCGTGCAGAGAACATTCAGAAGATCGTCCTTGGTCTCAAAGTGGGAATAGAACGTGCTCCTGCCGATATCCGCCTCATCGATGATATCCTGGATTGTGATGGAGGAGTACGACTTTGTTTTCAGCAATTCGGTGAAAGCCTGGTAAACTGCTGCCCTTGTCTTCTGCTGGCGACGATCCATGTTTCTACCATTCGGAATTATGTATTAAACATTTATTTATTCGTAACACTAAAATGTATATATTATTCGTTACTGAACAAATTGTTCAATAAAATTATATAGATACCGAACGTAAGAATATGCATGAGCAATCCGATCACCGAACTGAACGACCTCCTGTCAGGTCTCAGGATGACAATAATAGGTGGGCTTTTCCTCCTAGCATCGTTCATCCTGCCATATGCCGGATATCCAGAAGGATCCTATCTGGCTTGGGTCTGCTTGGTGATCTGCGGGTTCCCTCTTCTTTACCTTTCCGTATGGCGCCTGATCTACAACAAAGGGATCAGCAAGATTTCATCGGCCCTTCTGATCACTATCGCAATGATAGCCGCCCTCCTGATAGGCGATCTATTCGCTGCCGGAGAGGTAGCGTTCATCATGGAGATAGGAGCGATCCTGGAGGATATGACGACCGAACGTGCCAAGAAAGGGATCCAGAATCTCATATCCCTAGTTCCCGAGAATGTCAGGGTTATCAAGGACAGCAAGGAGGAGACCGTTCCTATCGGGGAAGTATCCGTAAAGGACACTGTGAGGATCCTTCCCGGCGAAACGATACCAGTTGACGGCATAATCGTATCGGGCGGAACCTCTGTGGACCAATCCATCATGACTGGCGAGAGCCTTCCGGTGGACAAGACAGTCGGAGAACCCGTCTTCAGCGGTACGATAAACCGTTTCGGATCCATCGATATCGAGGTCACCAAGGCCGGAGAGGACAGCTCTCTCCAGAAACTCGTGAAAATGGTCGAAGATGCCGAGCAGAAACAGGCCCCGACACAGCGCATAGCCGACAGATGGGCTAGCTGGCTGGTTCCCATCGCTTCCCTCATCGCCATCGCAGCCTACATTGTGACCAATGATATCGTCCGTGCGGTCACCGTCCTAGTCGTGTTCTGTCCGTGTGCCCTTGTATTGGCCACCCCGACCGCTGTCATGGCGGCTATCGGACAGGCAACGAAGCACGGAGTGATAATCAAATCCGGCGAGGCCTTGGAGAACATGGGCTCGGTCAATACCGTGGCCTTCGACAAGACTGGTACATTGACCTTCGGAACCCTGGAGGTCAGTGACATCGTGAGAATCGGGGATACGGACGGACGCGACATACTTTCCATCGCGGCCGTTTGCGAGAAGAAGAGCGAGCATCCGTTGGGGAAGGCCATAGTCCGCAAGGCCGCCGGCAAAGACATAACGATCGGAGACCCGGAATCGTTCACCATGTCCGCAGGCAGAGGCGTTACCGCCGTTGTCGACGGCACGGAGTACCATGTCGGGAACGCCAAATACCTTTCAGAGAAGGGAATCGGAATAGACGACACCATCCAATCCAAACTATCTGGATTCTCTTCACAGGGAAAGGCTACGGTCCTTCTTGCCGACGGCAGCGGAGTCATTGGCATCATTTCGATGTCAGATACCGTCCGCACGGAGGCCCGCGATACGGTGGGTGCGCTGAAAGGAATGGGAGTGAGGACGGTACTCCTGACCGGGGACAGGAAAGAGACGGCCGACTACTTCGCATCGAGTATCGGCATCTCGGAGGTCCGTTCGGAGCTCCTCCCGGAGGAAAAGGTATCCAATGTGGTGTCCCTCAAGGCATCCGGAAAGGTATGTATGGTAGGGGACGGGGTCAACGACGCCCCCGCTCTGAAGACGGCCGATGTCGGAGTGGCCATGGGCGCCATGGGAAGCGATATCGCGGTGGATGCGGCGGATGTCGCCCTGATGACCGATGACATCTCCAAAATCCACTATCTGAAATGGCTCTCCAATGCTACTGTGACCACGATAAAGACCGCCATCACGATCTCGATGTGCATCAACTTCATCGCGATCCTGGCATCGGTCCTGGGAATACTGAATCCCACCACAGGGGCCATAGTGCACAACGCAGGATCGTGCCTCGTAGTCCTTCTGGCCGCGCTGCTTTACGACAGAAAGTATCCCGGCGACAAGATGGAGAAAGTGGAAGTTGTGACTGGTGGCCCTACTGGGATTTGAACCCAACTCAACGGTGTCGAGGACCGGCAGGATATCCAGGCTACCCCATAGGGCCAACTCTCATTAGGTAGGTTCCGAATAAAACGTTTTATCTTCCTTCTTCGGATGGCTCATCCCCTCATCTTCGACGACCCATACTACAACAACCGCTTTATCCAACCTCGACGTTGTTCTGGATATGTCCAAGGTGATCATGAATCACGGAGCCGGCGGAGAACTTATGCAGGAATTCCTCGGCAAGCACATCACGAGCCATTTCCCCAAGATGAAAGCGGAGGTCCCGCTGGATTCGATGGATGATTCCGCAGTGGTGGATGATGTCGTGTTCACCATCGACGGCCACACCGTCAAACCGCTCTTCTTCCCCGGAGGGGACATCGGAAGGATCTCCGTTTCGGGTACGGTCAACGACATCTCCGTCATGGGTGCCACCCCTATCGGGCTGGCATGCTCCGCGATCATCGAAGAAGGATTGGACATAGACATAGTCGACAGGGTCATGGAGAGCATGGGGAACACCGCCGCTGAGTGCGGGGTGCCGATAGTCACCGGCGATACCAAGGTGGTGGAGGCAGGTGCCGTGGACCAGATGGTCATCTCCACATCGGCCATCGGTAAGAGGTCGCAGTATCTCGATTCCGATCTGGCCAAGGCCGCCGAGTACAGGAAGGTCGAGAACAGGTGGCTCACGGATTCCAGCGTAAGGCCCGGCGATGCGATAATCGTCTCTGGATACATGGGGGATCACGGAGTTTCCCTTCTGTCGTTCCGTGAGGGATACGGATTCGATGCCGAGGTGCAGAGCGACGTGACCCCTCTCAACAAGATGATCGCCGAGGGCCTGAAAACCGGAGGCATAATCGCGATGAAGGACCCCACCAGGGGAGGTCTTGCGAACACGCTCAACGAGTGGTGCTCCAAATCCCATATCGGAATGGAGATCAACTATGCGGATATCCCGCTGAGGGATGCCGTTGTGAACGGATGCGACCTTTTGGGAATAGATCCGCTCAGCATCGGGAATGAAGGCAAGGCCGTCATCGGCGTCGTTCCCGAGATGGCCGAGGAGGTCCTGAAGACCCTCAGGAGGACGCCCGAAGGGAAAGATGCGGCCATCATCGGATACGCTACTGACGGACCGGAGAGGGTCGTGCTCAGAACGGAGATCGGCGGAAAGAGGATCCTTGAGGCCCCGGCCGGAGACCCTGTGCCCAGGATTTGCTGATCATCTATTCAAAACCCCTTATTTTCTGTATATTTTTATTCATTAATGTATAATATTATTCATCAATGTACATTAAGTTAAAATACCGTCCCGAATCACATAGTTCCAAAAAGGAAACTGTCATGATGACAGCCCATCTGGAGTTGAGAATGTGATAAAACCGACCTTGGAAGAGGTAAGGACATACGCCCGCGACGGAAAATACACCATCTGCCCCGTATGTCTGGAGATACTGTCCGATTTCAGGACCCCCATCGAGGTTATGAGGGCCCTCATGAACGTCGACCAGCACTGCTTCATGCTGGAGAGCGCGGATTCTTCCAAGAAGTGGGGACGCTACACATTCCTGGGATTCGATCCTACCCTGGGCATCACCATCCTCAACGGCGAGATGGCGATAGGCGACAGGAAGCTGAGGACCAATGACCCAGACTCGGAGATTCGTAAGATCCTTGCAGAGTACAGGAGCCCGTGCGTAGAAGGGCTTCCTCCCTTCACCGGAGGCCTTGTCGGTTACTTCTCATATGATTATCTGAAGTATGCGGAGCCGTCCCTGAACCTCAACGCCAAGGACACCGAGGGATTCAAGGACATCGATCTGCTGCTGTTCGACAAGCTCATCGTGTTCGATAACTTCACCCAGAAGATGCTGATGATCTACAACATCCGTCTGGACGATCCCGATGCCAATTACGAAAAAGCGAAGCACGAATTGCTGAGCATAATGGAACTGGTCAAATACGGAGCACCACGCCACAACCTGCACGGAAAGCTCTGCTCGACCTTGAAACCGTACTTCGACAGGGAAACGTACTGCGCCATGGTGGAGAAGGCCAAGCACCACATAGTCGAGGGCGACATCTTCCAGATAGTCCTGTCCAACAGGCTGGAGGCCGATTACGAAGGCAGTCTGTTCAACACGTACCGTGTCCTCAGGTCATTGAACCCGTCGCCTTACATGTTCTACTTCTCCGGCACCGATATGGAAGTGGCCGGGGCCTCCCCCGAGACGCTGGTGAAGTTGGAGAACGGAATACTGCGCACATTCCCGCTGGCCGGGACAAGGCCCAGGGGAGAGACCGACGAAGAGGACCTTGCACTTGAGAAGGAACTCCTTGCGGATCCCAAGGAACTCGCGGAGCACAACATGCTGGTGGACCTCGGGCGTAACGACCTTGGGAAGATCAGTAAGTTCGGTACGGTCGATGTGGAGAGATACCATGTCGTCGAGCGCTACTCCCATGTGATGCACATCGGTTCCACCGTCAGAGGGGAGATCCGCGAGGACAAGGACGCACTAGACGCTATCGGTGCGGTACTCCCGGCAGGAACACTCTCCGGAGCGCCCAAGATCAAGGCCTGCCAGCTGATCAACGATCTCGAGAATAACAAGAGAGGGATCTACGGCGGAGGCATCGGATACATCGATTTCTCTGGAAACCTTGACCTGTGCATAGCGATACGCATCGCATACAAGAAGAATAACAAGGTCTTCATAAGGAGCGGCGCAGGAATCGTGTCCGATTCCGTCCCGGAAAAGGAATACCAGGAGTGCCTGGACAAGGCCGCGGCGGTCATGAAGGCGCTCCGGACAGCCGAGAGTGAGGACATATGATTCTTCTCATAGACAATTATGACAGCTTCTCCTACAACCTCTACCAGATGATCGGGACGATAAATCAGAATCTGAAGGTCATCAGGAACGATGCCATGTCCGTGAAGGAGATAGAGGACCTCGATCCCGAAGTGATCATCATTTCCCCGGGGCCCGGAAGGCCGGAGGATGCCGGAGTTTGCATTGATGTCATCAAGGCCCTAGGAAACAGATTCCCGATACTCGGGGTTTGCCTGGGACATCAGGCCATATGCCAGGCCTTCGGGGCCACCGTCACTTACGCCAAATGCCTGATGCATGGGAAACAATCCATCATCAGGATGGAGAATGATCCGCTGTTCGAGAGCATTGGACAGGAGACGGAGGTCGCCAGATACCACTCTCTGGCCGCCGACCCGGATACCATACCCGACTGTCTGAAGGTAATCGCCACTGCCGATGACGGAGAGGTCATGGCAGTGAAACACAGGGACTATCCGATTTACGGAGTCCAATTCCATCCCGAGTCCATCATGACGCCGGAGGGCGGCAGGATGCTCAAGAACTTCATCTCAATAGCCTCGGAGGTCAAAGGATGATCAAGGAAGCAATCATAAAACTGGTCAACAAAGAGGACCTCACATACGACGAGGCATTCACAGTGATGAACGAGATCATGAGCGGAGAGACCACAGGAACCCAGAACGCCGCATTCCTGGCCGCTCTCACCACCAAGAACACCAGGTCGGAGACTGAAGCGGAGATCTTCGGATGCGCCGCGGCAATGAGGTCGCATGCACTCCGCCTGGACTGCCCCTACAAGGTACTGGACATCGTCGGTACCGGCGGTGACCACTCCAACACGTTCAACATATCGACCACATCCTCGTTCGTCATATCCGCAGCGGGGACCAAGGTCGCCAAGCACGGCAACCGCGCGGCATCCTCCAAATCAGGAGCGGCTGACTGTCTGGAGGCCCTGGGGATAAACATAAGGCAGCCTCCAGAGAAGGCCCTGAGGCTCCTGGATGACCCCGGGATGTGCTTCCTTTTCGCCCAGGAATACCACTCTGCAATGAAATACGTCGCACCGATCAGGAAGGAGCTCGGCTTCCGTACCGTCTTCAACATCCTCGGCCCGCTTACCAATCCCGCCTCGCCCGCATATCAGGTCCTGGGAGTTTACGACCAGGCTTTGGTGGAACCTCTGGCACATGTGCTTTCCAACCTTAAGGTGGAGCAGGGGATGGTCGTCTACGGGCAGGACTGCCTGGACGAGCTCTCATGCAGCGCACCAACCACGGTTTGCGATTTCAGGAACGGGGCGTTCGAGAGTTATGAGATAACTCCGGAAGAACTCGGTATCAGCAGATGCAAGAAATCGGATATCGCAGGCGGAACCCCCGCCGACAACGCGAGGATCACCGAGGATATACTCTCAGGAGTCAAAGGACCGAAGTACGATGCTGTCCTGCTCAATTCCGCAGCCGGCCTCTACGTCAGCGGAAAAGCGTCCGATCTGAAGGACGGAGTGGAACTCGCCGACAAGATGATCTCCGACGGTAAGGCCAAGGAGCAGTTAGAAAGATTCAGGAAGGCGTCCAACCAATGAAAGAAGACATCCTCAGAATACTGGCGGAGACAGCAAGGATCCGTGTCCAGGATTCCAAGAAGATCGTGTCCCTTACGGAGATGATGAAGGCTGCCAATTCGATGGACTGTGACACCGGATTCCCTTTCGAAGCGGCACTGAAGAAGGACGGGATGTCATTCATATGCGAATGCAAGAGGGCCTCCCCGTCCAAGGGCGTCATCGCCGATGAATTCCCCTATCTGGAGATCGCCAAGGAATACGAGGCCGCCGGAGCATCCGCCATATCGGTGCTGACGGAACCCACCAGATTCCTCGGGGAAAGGAGATTCCTTAAAGAGATAGCCGAGAACGTCAGCATCCCGTGCCTGAGGAAGGATTTCATCGTCGACGAGTACATGATATACGAATCGAAAACCCTTGGTGCCTCTGCCGTACTACTCATATGCTCGATCCTATCGCCTCAGGACCTTGGCCGCTTCTTAAGACTGGCACATGGCCTAGGGATGTCCGCATTGGTCGAGACCCATGACGCCTCCGAGATCAGGGTAGCCCTTGAACAGGGCGCCAGGGTCATCGGAGTCAACAACCGCAACCTGTCCGATTTCTCGGTTGACCCTAAGAACTGCCTGAGGCTCAGGAACAACATCCCGTCCGGAGTCCTTTTCGTGGCAGAGAGCGGGATCGAGACCCGCCAGGACGTGAAGATGCTGGAGGATGCAAAGGTCGATGCCGTCCTTATCGGTGAGACGCTCATGCGCTCAAAGGACAGGAAGGCGAAGCTGGATGAGCTCAGAGGGATAGAGTGACCCGCGTGAAGCTGTGCGGTCTGTCCAGGAAGGAGGACATAGCGGAAGCGAATGCCCTACGTCCGGATTACATCGGATTCGTTTTCTGGGAGGGAAGCAGGAGATTCGTGACCGCAGACAAGGCCATATCATTATCGAAGATGCTAGATCCATCCATCGTACCCGTAGGGGTCTTCCTGAACGCCGATATTGATCATATAATCAAGATAGCGGACAGCGGATGCATCCGCATGGTCCAACTCCACGGAGACGAGAGCGAAGAGCTCGTCAAAAGGATTCAGGAGAGAACGGGACTGCCCGTCATCCGTGCCTTCAGGATCGAGGATCGCAAGGATATCGAAACAGCGGTATCCACCGAGGCCGACCTGCTCATGCTGGATGGAGGCATCGGAAGCGGGACTGCATTCGACTGGTCCCTCCTCGAGGATGTGGACCGCCCCTATTTCCTAGCGGGGGGATTGGACGGGGACAACGTGAGGGAAGCGATAAGTAAGTTGCATCCTTTCGCGGTAGACGTCAGCTCGGGGATAGAGACGGACGGTCTCAAGGATCCCGTCAAGATGAAACGGTTTATCGAAGCGGCCAGGGCCGCGGACAGCACCGAAGGAGGAACAGTATCATGACCAACCCCAACGGAAGATTCGGAGAATACGGCGGACAGTATATGCCCGAGACCCTAATGAACGCGGTCATCGAACTGGAGGAGGCCTACAACAGATTCAAGGAGGATCCCGAATTCCAGAGGGAGCTGAACGAACTCCTCAACGAATACGCCAACAGGCCCAGCAGGCTCTATTTCGCCAAGAAGATGACTTCGGAGCTGGGCGGGGCCAAGATATACTTCAAGAGGGAGGACCTCAACCACACCGGGGCGCACAAGATCAACAACGTCCTCGGACAGGCGCTGCTGGCGAAGAAGATGGGGAAGACCCGTCTCATCGCAGAGACGGGCGCGGGACAGCACGGAGTGGCTACTGCTACCGCCGCCGCGCTCCTCGGAATGGAATGTTTGGTATTCATGGGCACGGAGGACATGGAGAGGCAGAAGCTGAACGTATACCGCATGCGTCTGCTGGGGGCCGAGGTCAGAGGCGTCCCCACCGGTACCGGCACCCTGAAGGATGCGGTCTCGGAATGCATGAGGGAATGGACCTCCCGTATAGCCGACACTCACTATTGTCTCGGATCCGTTATGGGCCCCCACCCGTTCCCCACGATAGTCAGGGATTTCCAGTCCGTCATCGGCAAGGAGATCAAGCAACAGATCATGGAAAAGGAGGGAAGGCTCCCGGATATGCTCATAGCCTGCGTCGGAGGCGGTTCCAACGCCATCGGGACATTCTACGATTTCATCAACGACAAAGAGGTCAAGCTGGTCGGTACGGAAGCCGCAGGAAAGGGAATCGATACCCCGCTGACCGCAGCGACGATCAACACCGGTTCCGTCGGCATCTTCCACGGCATGAAATCCTACTTCTGCCAGGACAAATACGGACAGATCGCACCCGTATACTCGATATCAGCAGGCCTGGACTACCCCGGGATCGGCCCGGAGCATGCTTGGCTGAACGACATCGGAAGAGCAAGATACGTCGGGATCACAGACGAGGAGGCCGTACAGGCGTTTGAATACGTCTCCAGATGCGAAGGGATCATACCTGCCATAGAATCCGCCCATGCGTTGGCGTATGCCATGCAGGTCGCGCCGAAGATGGGGAAGGACAAGATCATTGTGGTCACCGTCTCCGGACGCGGGGACAAGGATGTAGCGGCCATCGCCAGATACAGGGGGGAGGATCTCCATGAGTGATCTTCACAAGGCGTTCGACCACGGGAAGGCATTCATCGGCTTCGTCACCTGCGGGGACCCGAATCTGGAGACCACCGGGAAGGTCGTTAAATCGATGGTGGCCAACGGAGCGGACCTCATCGAATTGGGGATCCCCTTCTCCGACCCGACCGCAGAGGGCCCAGTGATCATGGGCGCTGACAAGAGAGCCTTGGACGGCGGTGTGACCACCGATGACATATTCGAATTCACCAAGGAGCTGAGGAAGGATGTGAAGGTCCCCATGCTCTACATGACGTACGCCAACGTGGTCTTCCATTACGGAGTCGAGGAATTCTGCAGGAAGGCCGAGGAGGCGGGCGTTTCGGGACTCATCCTCCCTGACGTGCCCTTCGAAGAGAAAGGGGACTTCGAATCCATATGTCTGGCACATAATATCGATCTCGTATCGATGGTCGCTCCCACGTCCGAAGACAGGGTGGCCATGATCGCCCGTGAGGCAAAGGGATTCGTCTACATCGTATCCTCGCTGGGGGTCACCGGTGTAAGGAGCGACATCAACACCGATCTGCAGCCCATCATCGATATCATCAGGAAGAACACGGACATCCCCTGTGCCATTGGATTCGGGATATCCAACCCGGATCAGTGTCGCAGGATGGCCATGATCGCCGACGGAGCGATAGTCGGAAGCGGGATTGTCAGGATAATCGAGAAGAACGGAAAGGATTCTGCAGGGCCCGTCGGAGAGTTCGTTAGATCGATGAAGGATGCCATCAAGGACCTCTGATCTATCTCATAATTTAATGTACTAAAACGATGTCTAATGCATTGAAATATACATTAATGAACAGGAACATTATATACAACACATTTGTGCCCGATTAACATGGCAATACCGAAAGATGCAAGAATCAATCTATCGCCAGAGGACATCCCCAAGAGATGGTACAACCTGGCAGCAGATATCGAATTGAAACCCCCGCTCAACCCCGGAACCGGCGAGCCCGCCAAACCCGAGGACTTCGAGGCAATCTTCTGTAAGGAGATCATCAAGCAGGAAGGATCAACCGAGAGATACATCGACATCCCGGAGGAGGTCCGCGACAACCTGATCTACCTCAACAGGCCCGCACCCCTTCAGAGGGCGTACAGGCTCGAGAAGTACCTCAAGACCCCTGCGAAGATCTACTTCAAGAGGGAGGACATGAGCCCCCTCGGAAGCCACAAGGGTAACACCGCGCTTGCACAGGCATACTACAACGCCGAGGCCGGAATCCACACCCTGACCACAGAGACCGGTGCAGGACAGTGGGGAACCGCCCTCGCTATGGTCTCCAACCTCTACGACCTCGACACAACCGTCTTCATGGTCAAGGGCAGCTACATGGCTAAACCCCTCAGGAAGACCATCATCAACACCTACGGTGCGAAAATCTACGCCTCGCCCAGCGAGTACACCGAGTTCGGAAGGAAGATCCTCAAGGAGCATCCCGAGACCTCCGGTTCCCTCGGAATCGCTATCTCCGAGGCATGCGAGATGGCGGCCAAGGACCCCGAGATCTGCTACTCCCTGGGAAGCGTGCTGAACCACGTCATGCTCCACCAGACTGTCATCGGACAGGAGACCATCCAGCAGATGGAGATGGGAGAGATCAAACCCGACTACGTCGTGGCATGCACAGGCGGAGGATCCAACTTCGGAGGAATGGTCTTCCCGATGCTCGGACAGAAGATCAGGGGAGAGGGATTCAAGGACACCCAGTTCGTAGCCGTGGAGCCCAAGGCGGCCCCCAGTCTCACCGAGGGTGAGTTCAAGTACGACTTCGGTGACACCGGCGGATTCACGCCCTTGCTGATGATGTACACCCTGGGAAGCGAATTCATCCCGTCGGCCATCCACGCCGGAGGACTCAGATACCACGGAATGTCCCCGCTGGTGTCCGCTGCCTACGACTCGGGATTCATCTCCGCAAGGTCCTACGACCAGACGGCGACCTTCGAGGCCGGGCTCATGATGGCCAGGACCGAGGGAATCATCCCCGCACCCGAATCGTGCCACGCACTCAAGGGAGCGATCGATCTGGCGCTGGACGCCAAGGCCAAGAACGAGGAGAAGACCATCGTCTTCTGCCTGTCCGGACACGGACTGCTGGACCTTTACGGATACGAGCAGTACATGGACGGCACCCTGCCCTCGTCCGACATCCACAGCTGAAACTCATTACCCCCGAAAGGGGGTCCTTCTCAGAATTCCGGACCGTCGTAGTCCCTTTCCAACAAATTCATGAATGCCGCTGCGAACAGCGGGTAATGCTCCATCCCATCATCATCGACGAATATGTTCCCCTCTTCCAGTACTATCCTGCGATCCACGGAAAACACTTCCGATACCTTAGAAATCGATGACGCATCCCTGGTCTTTCCAGATTTAACCTCTATAACGACGGATTGATCCAACATCTCCGTCACAAAATCCAGTTCCATCTGGTTCTTACCGCTTCTCTTACGATAGAAACGGGGTTTGTAGCCGCATTTGACCAGACATTCGGCCACCTCATTCTCGACGACCGCTCCGAGATTGTATTCGATCTTTCCGTCATAAATCGCAACAGCAGCCCCTCTGCCCATCATCCTGACCAACAATCCGGTATCGGAAAGATAGACCTTGAACGAGTCATCTATACGTTTGAACGGGAGCTGCGGAGATTCGACCGCGTAACAGAAGTTCCCGTATCCTGCATTCTCAATCCACAACAGATTCTCACCGTATTTTTCAGATGAGGAACGGGATCCGCCATCGTTCAAACGAGAATAATGGAACTTCTTGTTTCCAAATGACAATTGTTCAGGGATGGATTCGAAACACCTCTGAGTCTTCAGTGCATTTATGGGACCGTTGTAACGATTGATATCATTGACCACATCCCCCAATATCGTATCCAGCTTCTCTCCTGATCTGGCAAAGGACTTCTCCCTGACGAAAGCATCAACGGATGCCGGCATCCCGCCTACAATCATGTAATCCCTGAAATGGGCTGACAGAACTTCCATCTCCGATTCGTCCAAAGGGTCCCTAGAAGCGATCTTCCTTTTGATCCCTTCCAGAATGCTCTTCGAGAAACCCGCCGCCCAAAGATACTCCTCGAAATCCATGGATCTGAGGGTGATGACCTTCTCTGATCCCATTGGCGAGATAGGTTCTCTGCCATCTCCCGTCCTCTTCACGTTGGTGTTGGTCACCCCAAGCATGGATCCTGACGTGATAACATCGAAACGATCGTCTTTGGAGAACCATTTCAATGAGGAACGCGCCTTGGGACATTCCTGGATTTCATCTAGAAAGATCAATGTCGAATGAGGCTCGATCTTCACCTCAGTCAATCTCAAGGAGATCTCCCTGATCACGGAATCGACATCTATGGCCCTGTCGAATATCTTCTTGAACTCGGGTTGCTGGTTGAAATCTATCTTGATATAATTTGCATAGTTTTTACGAGCGAACTCTTCTACGATGTAGGTCTTTCCGACTTGCCTCTGCCCTTTGATGGTTAGGCATGTCCCCTCCTTGTTTTCTTTCCATTTCACCAAGGATTGATAGATCTTACGCTCCATACGATTGCATCCTCTTGATAGTATATTATTCTGTGGAATTCTGCTTTATCGTACTTTTACGGTCGTAGAATTACGATTTATCGTATTTTTACGGCCGTAAAATTCAGGTAAAAAATAATAGCCAGATGCTTAAATTTTCATAGGAAATAACCTTGCCCGAAAATCCAGGTATTTTCAAATCGCCGAACACCCCTAAACTTATTATAGTGTGCCGTGCTAACACGTATCATGGTCATACAGTCATCTTGATAAGAAGATGAGCACATGACAGCCGTGATCAGATGGAACTAGAAACTCTCAGGGACGAAATCCGTACGAAGGACGAGGAGATCATCAGACTCATCTCCGAACGCACCGCTCTGGCAGAACAGGTCGGCCACTACAAGCGTGAGCATGACCTGCCGGTAAGGAATGCGGAAGTGGAGAAGAAGGTCGTCGACAGATACGTCGCCGCAGGCGGGAAGCAGGGTCTCAGCAGAGAGGTCATGGAATCCGTATCCAAGGCGCTGATCAAAGAGGCAGTCGACAGAGAAGCGAGCATCCCGATCCCCATGGAGCCGAAGAAGATCGCTATCATCGGCGGGGCAGGAAAGATGGGTGCATGGATGGCGGATCTGCTGAAGGGATCCGGCCATAAGATAATGATAATCGATCCGGCGGTCGACAACGGTCTGAGGATCGATGACTGCGCCGGATGCGACATCGTCATCGTATCCGTTCCCATACATCTGACATACGGCATACTGTCCAAACTCGACGGCATCTGCGGCAAGGACACCCTGATATTCGATCTGACATCGCTGAAGACGCCTCTGGTGGGAAGACTCCAGGCCATGGCCAAGAACCACAGGGTATGCTCCATTCATCCCATGTTCGGGCCTTCGGCCACATCCATGTACGGAAGGAACCTGATTATCTGCGACTGCGGGAACAAAGATGCCGTGAATGATACGCTGGCACTGTTCGATGATAGAGGCGGGAACATCCGTATCATGGACATCACGGAGCACGACGGATACATGTCGTACGTCCTCGGTCTGACCCATGCCATCAACATCGCCCTGTTCACCGTATTGGAAAGGAGCGGATACAGTTTCGAGGACCTCCTTACCGTATCCTCCACCACATTCAACAAGGGTTTGGACACTAACAAATCCGTTGCTTCAGAGGACCCTATGCTCTACTATGAGATACAGCACATGAATTCACACAGGGACGAGATGTGGGACCTCTTTACGAAAACCGTGGAGGAATTGAAGGAGAAATCGCTGAGCGACGACCCCGAAGGATTCGTGAATGTGATGAACGCAGGCCGGAGTTACTTTAACAGTTGTTGACCAAATTATTAATATAAAGTCAGACACAAAGATGTGAGGCATCAGCATGATGTATGGAAAGAGCATTCGTATGGAAAGGATAACCGACAGGAAGACGGGAAACGCCGTCATAGTCCCCATGGACCACGGTATATCCGTAGGACCCGTCAACGGGTTGATTGACATGAGGAAGACGGTCGATGACGTATCCAACGGAGGAGCGACCGCTGTGCTTATGCACAAGGGATTGATCAGGTACTCCTACCGTCAGTCGGGAAGGGATGTAGGACTCATCATGCACCTTTCGGCATCCACGGATCTCGGACCCAACAGGAACTCCAAAGTCCAGATCACCACCATCGAGGAAGCGATCAAATACGGTGCAGACGCGGTTTCCATACACATCAACTTCGGTTCCGAGGACGAACCTTCCATGCTGGAGCAGGCAGGAAAGATCTCAGAGGAGTGTCAGGAGTGGGGAATGCCCCTTATCATCATGGCATACCCCCGCGGACCCGAGATCAAGAACTCATACGATCCTGATGCCATCGCGCACTGCGCCAGGGCCTCCGCCGAGATTGGTGCGGACATCGTAAAATGCAGCTACACCGGCGACATCGACACATTCAAGGAAGTGTGCAGGGGAGCGCTTGCTCCCGTCGTCATAGCCGGAGGACCCAAGATGGAATCCGACATGGATATCCTCAACATGGTCCACGACTCCATGGAGGCCGGAGGACACGGAGTATCCATCGGAAGGAACGTCTTCCAGAACCAGAACGTAATGGGAATGACCAAGGCCATCTCAAGCATCGTTCTGGACGGTTTCTCCGTTGAAGAGGCCGCAAAGTTCCTTTGAGTGATTATGATGAAGAGACTGATCGTGAGAGCGGACAGGTCGGACGACCGCAAGAAGAGGAAGGACTACGTCACATGCGGCCTGGAGGCCGGGATCAAGACGTTCGTCCTGAGGAAGGGCGACGAGGAATTCGAGGAGCTCGGGAAGTTCGATACGATTTACATCGACAACGGGAAGATACTCGGCGACGATTACGCACTGGTCGACATCGACACCCCTGGCGCTCAGGACATCGCCATGTCCATGGCCGGGAAGAAGAAGGGAGTCATGGTCACCACATCCGATTGGACCATCATCCCTCTGGAGAACATGATCGCCAAGTTCGGAAACACCGGCACCGAGATATATGCCTGCGCATCCGACACCGAGAATGCGAAGCTCTACCTCACAACGATGGAGAAGGGCGTGGACGGCATCGTCATCGATATCGACGATCCTCTAAAGATCAACAAATTCAGTTCCAATCTGTCCTGCGAGAGCAGGGAGCAGCTCTCCGAGGTGACCGTCGTATCGGTCACGCCGGTAGAGATCGGCGACAGGGTATGCATCGATACATGCAGCATGATGGTCCCCGGCGAGGGAATGCTCATCGGATCGTACTCCAACTGCCTCTTCCTCATCCAGTCCGAATCCGAGGACAACGGATACGTGGCAAGCAGGCCCTTCAGGGTAAACGCCGGCGCCGTGCACTCCTATATGGAGGTCCCCGGCGGAGGCACCAGATACCTATCCGAGATCAGTGCGGGGGACACCGTCCTGCTGTGCGACAGGGATGGGAACACCAGAGTGGCCTCTGTGGGAAGATGCAAGATCGAGAAGAGGCCTCTGCTCATGGTCGCTGCCACCGACGGCAAGAGGGAATACACAGTCATGCTCCAGAATGCGGAGACCATCAAGATGGTCGGACCCGAGGGGGCCAAATCGGTCACGAAGGTCGTTCCCGGCGACAAGCTGCTGGCGAAGATCGATTCCGGAGGAAGGCACTTCGGAATGGCCATTGAGGAGACCATCTCGGAGAAGTAAATGAGGGTCTGCACCACTTACGGGTCGGACATCCCGCTCAGGAAAGGAGCGGAGATGCACGAGATTCGCCTCGACGTTTTCGATTCCATACCGGAGGGTGTAGGGAGGGAATCCCTGATCACCCTGTGCGGGAAGGACATATCATGCGTACCGGACGAATTCGAGGGCCTGGTGGATGTGGCCGAGAGGAATATCTCCTCCAAGCACAGGATCATAAGATCGTTCCACGATTTCGAGAAGACCCCGGATACCGAAGGCATACTGGCACTTCTCAAGGATGGTGATCAGGAGATCTCCAAGGGTGCGTTCAAGGCATCATCGTTCACGGACCTCTGGTCCATATTGGAAGCATCCAGGAGGCTCGGGAGGAAGCATGTCCTTCTGGGAATGGGCGAGATCGGAGAGGTCACCCGCATAAGACAGAAGATACTCGGGAACGAGTTCACATTCGGATACGAGGGAGTATCCACGGCACCCGGCCAACTGAGCGCCGAGGAGATGGAGAATCTGGGCGACGACTGTTTCATCGTCGGGATAACAGGACATCCCCTGTCGCATTCCAAATCACCTGTGATGCAGGAGGCCGCGATGAAGGCCGCCGGGATCAACGGGAAATACCTGGTCTTCGACTCACCGGATCTGGCACATATTGAGGAAGTGATCAGGGGATACGATATCAGAGGGATCAACGTGACGATCCCTTACAAACAGGAAATCATGGACCATCTCGATTCCGTATCGGAGACCGCGCAGAGCGTCGGAGCGGTGAACACCGTGATAAACGACGGCGGTAAACTGAAAGGGGACAACACTGACGTGGTCGGCATAGCCTATGCGCTCCGTTCCGCGGAACTGGAAGGGAAGAAGGTCCTGATCATGGGCTCCGGAGGAGCTGCCAGAGCGGCCTGTCATTCGATGAAAGAGGCTGGTGCCGATGTGTCCCTCTCTGGAAGGAACGCGAAGACGCTGGACCAGCTCTGCAAAGATTTCGGAGCGGAACCCTTCAAGGGGACGACGGCAGGATTCGACATAATCATCAACTGCACGCCCATCGGACTGGTCGAGGGCGAATACCCTACGGAAATCGATCTGAACGGATCGCAGACGGTCTTCGACATGGTCTACGGCCGCGATACTCCGCTGACCTTGATGGCAAAGAAGGCGGGATGCAGCATCGCCGAAGGCGGCGACATGCTGATCGGCCAGGGAGCCGAATCGTTCAGACTGTGGTTCGGAAAGGACGCGGACACCGAGATAATGAGGAGAGCCTTACAATGACCGGGCACGGGGAATCCCACGGCGCGATATCCGTGATGAACGCCATCCCGTGCGGGATAGGCTCGACCATCGGCATCGACCTCCTGACGGAAGCCGACTTCTCATCTTCGGACCATACGCACATAGAACTGGTGGACAGGCCTGAAATGAATACCGGACTGGTCCGCACCTGCGTCAAAAGGACCCTCGATACGGTCGGAGCGGAGCGTTTCGAATACAATCTTAGTGTAAAGACCCAGATACCTCCGTCCATGGGGCTCAAGAGCTCCAGTTCTGTATGCAACGCGGTCATATCCGCGGTGCTCGACCATCTCGGGGTCAAGATGGACATGATCGATATCATCAGACTCGGCGTACAATGCGCCAAGGACTGCAAGGTCACGATCACCGGTGCCTTCGACGATGCTTGCGGATGCGGGTTGGGAGGCCTCGTGGTGACCGATAACTCCTCCAACGAACTCATTCTCAGGAAGGAGATCCCCGAATACGACGTCGTCATATGCATCCCGGATTGGTCTATCCCGAAGAGCAAGGTGCCCGTGGATAAGTATCATGAACTCTCGGATGCCTACAGGGAATTGGTGCCGAAGCTCGAGAACAGCTACCTGGAGGTGCTGACAAGGAACGGGGAGATGGTGGGGAACATCATCGGGAATCCCTCCGGGATCAGCAGAAAAGCGATGGAGCTGGGAGCTCTGGCCGCAGGTGTTACCGGCACCGGCCCCGCAATATCCGTCGTCACCGAACGCGGCAAAGGAAAGGATCTCGCGGAAGAGCTCGGATGCAGGACCATGATCACGAGGACGATATGATGGACATCTCATTCAACGGGGGCAGAGCGGAAGGGACGGTATCCGTACCTTCATCGAAGAGCTACACCCACAGGTCCATCATCATGGCGGCGCTCTCCGGAGGAAGATGCCACATAGACAACCCGCTTGATTCTTTCGATACCAGGGCCACGGCGGATGCCGTCAGGTCCATGGGGGCCGTCGTCGAAGAGGACAACGGCCTCGACATCTATTGTGATAAGCTGCACGCCCCCGACAGGACCGTCGATGTCAAGAATTCGGGGACGACCATGAGACTCATGACAGGACTGGCCTCTCTTTTCGATTCGGAGACCGTGATCGACGGCGACGAATCCATACGCAAGAGGCCGATGGGTCCCATGATAGAATCTCTGGAAAGATGCGGTGTCACCTGCTCGTCCAACGAAGGGAAGGCCCCGCTGCACATCAGGGGGCCGATCAAGGGAGATGCCGTCAGGATCGACGGCAGCATGAGCTCCCAGTTCGTATCATCGATGCTGATGATGTCGCCGCTGGTCGGAAGGCCGATGGACATCATCATCGAGGGCAATCTCGTATCCGAACCCTATGTGAACATAACCACCTCTATGATGGGAAAATTCGGAGTGAAGGTCGGAAGGACCGACACCGGATACCACGTGGAACCCCAGAGATACAGGCCCATAGATTACACAGTGCCAGCAGACTTCTCGTCGTCCGCATTCCCGCTCGTTGCGGGAGGCCTTTCGGGAAAGGTATCTGTGAAAGGATTGGACATGGAGGATCCCCAGGGGGACAAGGCCATAGTCGATATCCTTAGGAGGGCGGGATGCACCGTGACGGTGGATTCGGGTACGGTGACATGCGAATCGAACGGACGCCCAGCCGCGATAGACGTGGACATGTCCGATATCCCCGACCTGTTCCCGATAGTCGCGACGTTCCTGAGCACAGCGAAGGGATGCAGCAGACTGTACGGCGCCCCTCAACTCAGATTCAAGGAGAGCGACAGGATCGCCTCCGTGGAGAGAATGCTTACCGCCATCGGTGCCGATATCAAAGGGACCGACGACGGTTGCGTGATAAACGGCGTAGAACGCCTGAAAGGCGGAAGGATAGAGCATCTGGGAGACCACAGGCTCATGATGTCCGGTGCGATCGCTTCGCTGGTCTGCGACGGACCGGTGACCATGGAAAATGACGGCTGCTGGAACGTATCTTATCCGGGTTTCGTCGAGCAGATGCGCTCGATAGGTATGAGGTGCTGATATGTATTCTGTAGGCAGCGGATTGAAGATAGACCTGTACGGAAGAAGCCACGACGAATGCATAGGGTGCTACATCGAGGGCCTTCCCATCGGAATGGAGATCGATTTCGACGACATCCAGAGGAAGATGGATCTCAGGAAGCCTTCGGACGGCATAGGCACCCCCAGGAAGGAACCGGACGTGGTGATCTTCGAGGAAGGGGTAGAATCCAACAAGGTCTGCTCCGATAAGGTCCACATCAGGATAATGAACGTCAACAGGAAATCCTCTTCCTATTCAGGCTATGACGTCACACCGAGGCCCGGGCATGCGGACCTTCCCGCACTGATGAAGTTCAAGGACTACGACCCGACCGGGGGCGGACAGTTCTCCGGAAGGATGACAGCCCCGCTGGTCGCCGCCGGAGCCATAGCGGACCAGCTCGTCAGGTCCAAAGGCGTCAGGATAGCCGCTTACACCAAGAGCATCCATGGTGTAACGGATGATGCGGAACATGACTTCGATACGATCGAATCGTCAAAGCAATTCAAGACCCGTGCAACCAGCAAGGATCTGGACGACAGGATGACCGAAGAAATCCTGAAGGCATCCGAGGAAGGGGACAGCGTGGGAGGCATCGTAGGATGCATGATCGCCGATCTGCCCATAGGCTTCGGAGGGATCTGGTTCGATGCTCTGGATGTCTCGCTGGCAAGGATGATGTTCTCCATACCTGCCGTCAAGGGAGTGGAGTTCGGAAAAGGATTCGACATCACCAAGATGAAAGGATCGGAGAGCAACGATCAGTACTGCATCGATAACGGCAGGATCTCGGCCCTGAGCAACAACATGGGAGGGATCTGCGGAGGCATGTGCGACGGTATGCCGGTAACGTTCAACGTCGCATTCAAACCCACGCCTTCGATATCGAAGAAACAGAGGACGGTGAACCTGAAGGAGATGTCCGACGACACCATCGAGATCAAGGGAAGGCACGACCCGTGCATCGTACCGAGGGCCGTAGCTGTGGTAGAAGCCATGGCAGCGATAACCGTCGCCGATCAATTCCTCTCATTCCAGCCTGACCAGTGAGAACTTGGTCATGTTGTCCTTGTTGTCCTCGACATTCTCGTTATCGAGACAGAGGCCGTAGTGAAGACCTGCGTCCATCCTGCAGACGGCTGCGGATCCTTCCGGAAGCTCTCCTTTGGACAGCATCTCGGCGGCATAGGCAGTGTCCTCGCACTCCACGAACTCCGCACCGGGATACAGCCTCCTGAGATTGTTCTGCGACTGCATGAGGGCCTGCACGTGGGAGACCAGCCTGTCGACCTTGTCGTCCTTGTTCCTCTTGAAGACGCAGTGATGGATCGGGGACCACATGAGGTCCAGTTCCTTCAGGCCCCTCACCCCTATCTTGGCAACTCTGGATTCCTCCACGATGCCGGCGAACTTGTTCTCCACGGCTAACACGCCATAATCGATGTCCCTCTCGACGAGGGAGTCCATGACGTTCTTCGCGGACATCAGAGGGACCAATTCCACATCCCTGAGGTCGAATTTCTTGGAGAAGACCATGGCCATCTCTTCGCTGTTGGAGAAGGGTATCCCCATGTATCCGACCCTGATGACCTTGGACATGATCTCGCCTGTGCCAGCAATCATAAAAAATGAGTGCCTTCGATTTGACCATGTCCGACCCATCATAAAAACGGTTTGCATCCAACATGATAATGGTAAATGCTCCGACATCCTGCAGGAGGCTCATCCCATCCTGTCCAACATCCATTGGAAGGACCTGACCTTCCTGCCCGTCGGGTCCTGGAAATGGTTCCCTTTGTTCCATTCTAGCACCACGTTATCCGAACCGATGCTATCGGACAGAGACTGATACTGGAGCTCGATCCTGTCCGCCACCGTGCGCATGACCGGATTCCTGGTCTTGGATTCCTTATCCCCCAGGCTGAGATACGCGAGATCGGCCTTGAATCTGTGATCGCCGATGAATGAATCCCATTCCGGGAACCACACGGACGGGGACGATGCACAGCAGCCTGTGAAGACATCCGATTCGTAACATGCCCAAAGGGAGAACAGTCCTGCCAGGGAATAGCCGCCGATGATGTATCTGTCGCACCCCATTCCGGGAATCAGCTCTCCTGTGATGTAATCCAGCATCTCCGGGGCGCCGTTGCCGAAACCCTCATCCCCGAAGACGGCGGGTGCCTCCCAAGGAGAAAGCTCTGAGTTCCAGTCATCGACCTTTACCGCTGCGATCGTCACGCCGGGCATCGCATCCGTCAGCTCTGACAGGGAAGCCTCATCGAAATCCGCGAAGAACGTTACGATGCCGATATTGTCATCGCCGTTCCTGATCCTGATGCTCCTGTCGAAATGCTTCATTGGACTGCCATATGGTCCGATGACTTGGACAGATAAAACCGATTACCCCCTCAGTGCAAATCGGTTTATCGGAACACCGTTATCCAGGCATCGGTAAGAGCGATGGCCGTCGAGAACGAATTCAAATTCACCTCCGAAAAGGATCTCGATCCGGGATCCGTGGCCGAATCGCTCAGGTCCTTCCTTTCCTCGAAGAACGTCCCGTTCAAAGAGAAATCCAAGCAATCCGTCGACCTCTATTTCGACACTGAAGGATTGGATCTCTACAAAGAGGACTGCATACTCAGGCAAAAGACCTCCTCCAACGGGAAGATCAAGCTGACCGTCAAGAGACCCATTTCCAACGAGATGCGCATGATGTCCAGGGAGGAGATCGAGACGGAATCCGACGGGAGCTGGGAAAGAGTCCTGTCGTTCTCAGAAGAGCATCTGCCCGGCAGGATCGTCTTGGAGAAGCCGTCGCTGACGATAGAGTGCGAACGCATCGCGTTCGACTACAAGGACGGGAGCGGGATCAAACTCTCCCTCGATGTATGCGACTACGTCGACGGCCCGACCAAGAAGAGATTCTACGAGATAGAACTGGAATCCGTCGATGACTCCACCAACAGGGAATTCGATTCCATAGGAATGTGCCAGTTCATAGAAGATCTGGGCTTCGCCCCGGTGACCGAGAGCAAATACAGGAGAGGCGTGGCCTGGAGACTCTCCGCCAATGCACTTATATGAGCAAAACATCAGCACATCCGGTGCAAAGATGGTAACATTCCTTCCATTCGCCGGATACAGACCAGACCTAAGCAACGGAGAGCATGAGGTGGACCGCATCTCCCCTCCCTACGATGTCATCGGAGACGACTATCTCAAAGAGCTGCAGTCGCATCCCCACAACGTCACCAACCTGACGCTCAAACAGGATGCCGACAAGAGATATCATTCGGCCAGGAAGGAACTGGACTCATGGATAGAGTCCGGTGCCCTGAGACAGGATGAGGAATCGTTCTACATCTACGAGCAGAGGTTCGACGACAAAGGGACTGAACGCGTCCGCACAGGTATCGTCGGGATCCTCAGGACCGAGAAATACGAGGAAGGCAACATCATCCCCCACGAGGAGACGTTCTCCAAGGTCAAGGAGGACCGTCTCAATCTCCTCAGGGACATGGAGGCCCACCTTGAATCCATCTTCGGTATCTTCGAGGGGCTCACGCCCGAGCTCAACAAGAAGATATCCGACAGTGCCAGACTGGTCTACCTGTTCAAGGACCAGAGCGGCGTGGAGCACAAGTATTACAAGCTCTCCGATAAGGACATCTGCGCACAGATCACCGAGCAGCTGAAGAATCAGAAGATGCTGATCGCCGACGGACACCACAGATACGAGACGGCCCTGAACTACTCTCTGGAGAACCCCGGGAACGAGAAGAAGGCCTTCGTCCTGGCCACTTTGGTCGCATCGGACGACGAGGGACTTGTCATCTGGCCCACCCACAGGCTCGTCGACACCGAGAACATCTCTGAGAAGAACGCTATCAAGGGCATATCCTCCGCTCTGAAGACCCAAGAGGTCACCGCAGAGGAGATGGAATCCCAGCTGAAGGACCACATGATGGGACTCATGTTCAAATCCGGTAAATGCATGCTGGCCGACTTCGATTCGGACGAGCCCATGTGGAAGCTTGACACTTACGTCGCACAGGAGAAGATCCTCAAGGGCGTCTACAAATCCGACGAGGGAAAGGCCAAGGTGTCCTACGATGCCGAATATCCCTCCGTCAAGGAGCAGATGCGGGCCAAGAAGCACGATCTGGCCATAGTCCTCAACGACCCCAAACTCCAGACCATTTGGGACCTCTCCATGATCGGAAAGAGGATGCCCAAGAAGACCACGTTCTTCTTCCCGAAGATCTGGTCCGGTTTCGTATTCTACCTGATGAGATGATGGGAGGGCGCAAGCCCTTCCGGATCATCCTCTTATCTTCTCGGCCAGCGTATCGTACGCTGCCTGTGTGAGCTCATCGGTGTTCTGGTTGAAGGCGTAGTAGTTGCCATTGTAGAGGAAGAAGATACAGGGCTGGACCTTGGTGTACGATGCCAGAGTGTAATCGCCGAACACGGCATTCCTGAAATGACCCGAGCATACTATCGTCGTTCCGTATCCATAGATACGGCTGCCCTTGTCGAAATCAGGATCCAGACCTATGTCATGGATCTCGGAATAAGGGATGGTCAGGTCGACCATCGGGGCTTTGATGTGTAGGTTGGTATCGCCGAAATCCACGAGAATGGCCTCGGTGTTGTATTCGTTGTTCACGAGATAGACCGTAGGAACGATGGCCAGAACGGATACGACGGCGAACACTGCGATCTTCTTAGCGTTGGATTTCTCCTTGAACGTTATGGATTTGCCCTTCTCCTTCATCAACAGCGGGATAAGCAGGAATCCGACGGAGACCAGGATCAGTATTATTCCCGCGACCATCATTCCCATTAGGACGGCCACTCCGATCATCAGAACAACGGCCCCTACGATGTAGAATAATCCCATGAACGCTATGAAGTTACGTTTCTCGGTGTCACTCATGGATGGCCAATCGACCCCGTTGACAGCGTTACTGCCTTTGCCTTCCAAATAGCAGTACAGACCCATCACCACACATGAGTAACCGCAGGTCATGATCACAGCGACCAGCAAGGCATCGACCCAATCATTGGAAATGATCAGCTCTGCCCCGATCACGATGACTTCCAAAATAGCGGCTACCATGATGTAACGAAGGGTAATCTGCTCCATGGCCAGTCATCAAAGTTAGAATATAAAAGAGCCGTTGGAGGGAATCGGACCCTCGACCTACGCCTTACCAAGGCGTCGCTATACCCCTTAGCCACAACGGCATGTGTATTTGCGGTTAAGCATGAACTATATTAAAAAGATGCTGGTCTGGTCCTTGAACGGCCCGCGGAGACATTGAAACATATCATTCTGGACAGTAGCGGGATATCTTCCTGAACTCCCACACAGCGAGCGAGAACAGCACCACGCCGCCCAAGGAGTAGACGAACACCATCATGTAGATTATCCCGTCGAACGGATCCACTCCGAGGAGCCCCGTAGCGGCCAAAGCGTAAAGTGCCAGCTTGACGACTCCCCATACCATGGTGTAATACATCGGGATCTTCGCCTTCTTCATGGACTGCAGAAGCGATGACCCTGCACCCATCAGTGCGATGAAAGGGAGCATGATGACTGCAAACCTGAGGGTCCATGCCAATTTAGGAAGGAAAGGCTTCATCGTTTCCTCGTACGCCATGATAGACATCAGCTGCTCCGAGAACAGCATCAGGAATGCCGCGATGGCGATAGATGCAATAAGCGCTATCTTCACAGAGTATAGGAAACCGGCCCTCATCTTCGCCATATCGTTCTGGCCGAATGATGCGGAACAGACCGGAAGGGTCGACATCTCCAGCGAACGGCTGGGGAGCATGGCTACCGACACGTATCTCCAGGGGAAGTTGTAAAGCATGACCGCGGAGGTCCCTCCGGCCATGATTATGAAGATGCGCTGTATGTAGTCGGTGATGTTGGAGATAGCGAACTGAATGGTCTTTGGGCCCCCTACTCCCAGCATCTCCTTCATGGATCTCTTGAGATCGGTGAAACAGCCGGCATCGAGACGGACCGCCGTCCTCCCTCTGAAATACCAGATGAGCCCGATCATCGTCGCGATAGCGGATGCTACGGCAGTGGCCAGAGCGGCTCCGAACAATCCCAGACCGAGGGTGTAGATCATTATCGGGTCGAGAACGATATTGATGAGTGCGCATGAGATCTGAACTGCGGTTGCCTTGCGGGCCGCACCCTCTCCCCTGAGCGTTCCCCCGACTATGGATACGAGCAGCAATGCGGGGGACAGGAACAGGTAGGGCATCATGTACTGGACGGCCTCATCGTGCACATCCTCTGCGCCCATGAACGATATCAGAGGATCCAGCAGTACATACACTCCCGCGGATACGATGACAGAGACGATCAGCCCGATGACCAGGGAACTCGCCACCAGTCTCCCGGCGATGTCCAGGTTCCCTTTACCTATGCGATATGCAATCGTGGCCGTCGAACCTGCCGACAGCCCGACGCCGGTCCACATGATCAGACCGTAGATGGGTACGACGACGGCCAGGGCCTCTGCGGACCTGCTTCCGAGGCCCGAGACCCAAAATGTGTCCACGAACTGATTGATCTCGACCACGGCTATGGCTATCAGGAACGGTACCATCATCCTCCTGATGGCCGCCTTGGGATCGCCGAGGAGCCGGTCGATATCATCTTCGGAACCCATGGATGCCCGACGGCTAGAACGCTTATACGGGTATCGGAGAATCATCTGTATTTCAGCGCACGTGAAGAATTCAGGACGGCGACTATCATCACGCCCACATCGGCGATGATCGCGAGCCACATGTCCGCAATACCCAAAGCGGCAAGTGCCAGGAATCCGAATTTGACTATGAGGGTACCCACTATGTTCTGCTTCACGATGCCCATGCACTTGCGTGATATCCCTATGGCGGTGGCGACCTTCCTGGGGTCGTCGTCCATTATCACGACGTCGGATGCCTCGATCGCGGCATCGGAACCGATGGCGCCCATGGTGATGCCGATGTCGGCCCTGACCAGAGACGGCGCATCGTTGATACCGTCACCGACGAAAGCGACAGCATGCTCCCCGGTATCGTCCATCAGCTTCTCCAGCTCCTGGAGCTTGTCGCCGGGCAACAGTTGGCTGTGAACCTCATCTATTCCGATCTCCGCCGCTACCTTCTGTGCGACGATGTCCGAATCGCCGGTGAGCATGACCGTCTTCCTGATCCCTGCCTTCCTCAGATCCTCCATCGCCTGCGGCGATTCCGTCTTGATGACGTCCGAGATGGTGATGGAACCAGAATACTTCCCGTCGATGCAAACGTGAACAGTGGTTCCCTGCGAGGATGCATCCTCGATATGGACGCCCACGTGCTCCATCATCCTCACGTTGCCCACAGCGACGGTATGATTGTCGACCTTGGCGATGACGCCTATGCCTGGAATGTCCTCTACTTCGCTGACTCTGGAACGGTCTATATCCATCCCGTGGGCGCGGACCAGGCTCGCGGCTATCGGATGAGGGGATGACGATTCCGCCGCGGCTGCCATCTCGATGATGTGTTCCCTCGAGACCTCGTTGCAATTGACGTCGGTGACCTCGAAGACCCCCTGCGTAAGGGTACCGGTCTTATCGAACACGACGGTATCGACCTCGGAAAGGGCCTCGAGATAGTTCGATCCCTTGATCAGGACGCCTTCCTTGCTGGCCCCTCCCAGTCCGGCGAAGAATCCTAGAGGTATGCTGATCACGAGCGCACAGGGACAGCTGATGACCAGGAACGTCAGTGCACGGTATATCCACTGCTGATATTCGGGCTCGCTTCCCAGCCCCAGCTCCACCAGGCTCGGTACGATCGCCAGGAGCAATGCGCAAGCACAGACGAAGGGCGTGTAGATCTTGGCGAATTTAGTGATGAACGCCTCGGATTTCGACTTCCTGCTGCTGGCGTTCTCTACCATGTCGAGTATCTTCGATACGGTAGACTCCCCGAACTCCTTCGTGGTCCTTATCTTGAGGATACCGGTCATGTTGATGGATCCGCTGAGGACCTCGTCGTCCACGGTAACATCGCGGGGTATGCTCTCTCCAGTAAGGGCGGAGGTGTTCAGGGAAGACGATCCGACGACCACCACTCCGTCGATAGGGATCCTCTCCCCCGGCCTGACGGTGATGACCGTGCCTATCTCCACCTCGTCGGGATCCACTTCGACCAGTTCCCCATCCTGCTCTAAGAATGCGCTGTCGGGACGGATCTCCATCAGCTTGGATATGCTGGTCCTGCTCTTGTCCACGGCTATGGCCTGGAAAAGCTCCCCTATCTGGTAGAATATCATGACGGCTACGGCCTCGTCATAGTCCCCGGTGTAGGTGACACCGAGGATCATAGCGCCTATCGTTGCAACGGCCATCAGGAAATTCTCATCGAATGCCTGGCCGTGACCTATGCCCTTGACCGCCTTTATGAGGATGTCGTAGCCTATTATGAGATAGGGTACGAGATACAGTACGAAGAGTATCTCCTTCTCTATCTCGAAGAAATGAAGGAACGAATTGACCATCAGGATTATCGTTATGATGGAAGCTAAGATGATCCTGTAAAGCATCTTCTTCTGCTTCTTCCTGAGGGTCAATCCGAACATGTGCCAGTCTCTTTGTTTAATTGATTCAGAGTTCGATCTCGCAGTCGCTCTCGACCTTCTTGCAGTTCTTGAGGACGACCTTCATGACCTCTTTGGGATCGGCCCCTTCCTCGAACTCGACGGTCATCTTCTGCATGACGAAGTTCACGCTAGCGTCGACTACGCCGTCGGTCTTCTTCGCAGCATCTTCCATCTTCGCTGCGCAGTTCGCACAGTCGACCTCGATCTTGTATGTTTTTTTCATTTTCTCACCATTAGATTAAACGATTAAGTACCCGTTTAATTGTATGATTCACAATGTATTTAAGAATTGATACAACTCATCTTATGTCCACCAGGTGCGGAAAATGGCAGATAACCACATCCCCCACGATCACGGCGACATAAAGGACGTTGAAACCTTCAGCCGTCTCCTTTCTGAGAACAAAGGATTCGACAAGGTCTCCACTGTACTAGCCCAGATGGCCGACGGCACCAGGATGCGCATTTTTTGGTTACTGTGCCATTACGAGGGGTGCGTCATCAACATATCAGCGATCATGAAGATGTCCAGCCCCGCCGTTTCCCACCATCTCAAATCACTGAAGGCCAGCGGACTGATAGAAAGCCGCCGTGTGGGGAAGGAGGTCTACTACAAAGCGGTGGAATCCTCGGAAGCGGAGTTCCTCCACCACATGATAGAGGACCTGATGGAGATAACCTGCCCGAAGGAGTAAGGGCCGCACCACAAAGAAGATGATTGCATGGATTGGCAAAGGGTAAGGAGCGAGCTGCTTTGCATATACGGGGTGTTCCCCACGTTTATAGCCATGGTGATGGGTGTTCTCCTTACCATCCGCGGAATCTGGGAGATCTACAAATACTTCTCATATGGGGATATGACCGGAATAGCCCTGATTTCGCATGTTGTCATGCTGATCGCGGGTATATTCATCATAATCTACGGAAAGAAGGACATGATAAGGACCATCGGTCTCTACGCCTTGACCCTGGGATTCACACGTCTGCTCCTAAGATACGAGATGATACAGAGCGGAACGCTCGGCCCAGTCACTACGCTCATGGTCGCCGTGATGATGGCCTTGGCGCTGAACCTGATGTATACAGGTATATCCTTCGCTAGAGGGCTTGTGATCAGACGTACGTCCATGATACTGACTACAGGCGCGATGACAGCGTTCAACCTGATCCTGATCGTCTTCGCCCAATATCTAGAGGAAATTCCAGAGGCCGCCCCTCTGTTGGCCGAGATGACGACGAAGATGATCGAGGTCTTGATGTACCTTGTCCTGATCGTCATGCTGGATGCGGAGGAGATCCGCTACGGGACATCCGACGGCAAGCACATAAGGCATCTGGACCGCATTCGTGCCAACTACAGGATCGATAAGGATGCGTACATCTCACCGGAAGCAGCCGACTGCCTGATGAACAAGGCAGGCCCCCTCTGGAAGGAGGTCAACGACGGCACCGTCGAGAAGGAGATGTCCTTCAAGGTTACCGGAAGGTCCATGGGGGCCGTTATCATAGCGCAGATCTGGAGTGGCAAGGAACCGCTGTATTTGACCGTCATACCCAAGGACGGAACGATTGTCTACGCTAACAGGATGAAGATAGATATCGTGGAAAGGACCGACGATGCCATCCACTTCTACGGAAGGGACGGCCAGGACTTCCATTTCGGGATCGAGGAGGAGGAATTGGAATGATAACGGAGAAATTGGAACCGCACATGAAGATCGTCCCCAAGATAATGGTCCTGGCGATGTCCATATGCTGCATCGTATGCTGCGGAGTGGGAGTGTATTCCATCATTTTCGGAAAACCCTTCGCCAGCGATCCTTCGATAGTCTCGGTCCTGATGATGATCATACCGGGTATCCTTCTCCTGCTTACCATCAACAGGCCCCCCAGATACCCCATATCCATTTTCGCCGTTGTGGTGGGCATCGTCGACATCATCGCGAACGCCCCCTATTTCTTCAGCGGGTACCTATCGGTGGTCCTGCCGAACGTGTTCGTCGATCTGATCTTCATAGCGAGCGGAATCCATGCGTTCCTGGGCGACCAGCACAGCGCCTCCCGTCTCTTCTACATCAGCCTGATCCAGATCTTGTTCCATACCGGTTCCATACTGACGGTCGTGGTCGCAAATGCCATGAACGATACCCCGTCCCTGACCGAGATGACAGCCTTCCTAAGCTTCAGCATGGCCAATTACATACTGTACACGCTGTTCCTACTCCAGCCCGGTATCCGCGAGGAGACCATGGAAAGGAAACTGAAGAGGGGGATGACGGCGGTCGAAGCGATGTTGTCCATCTCTCCGGAGGCCTTCATCCTCAGGAAGGACGTGCCTGCCATCATCGGAGAGGACATGAGTGCCTGGACCCCGATCCAGGAAGGTCCGATAGAGTGCTTCCACGAGGCCAAACTCTACGACGGCAACAGGATATTCAAGATAACGTCCAAGAAGTGGAGGGATGACGGCACGTTGGTGATAGGCATCGACCAGGATATACTCACATCCTCATACGGGAGCACGATCTGCCTCAGAGCCCACCGCATCGAGGAGATCGACGGCGAGACCTACCTCCGCATATACGGTGATGACGGCTATTTCGCAAGGATGCTCCTGAGGGACAAGGCGCCCAACGCAGGCATCCGCAGGCTCATCCACAAGAAGGAGAACGAGGAGAAGAGCAACATCATAGTCGATACCGAGGAAGCGGTAATCGGTCAGTGAGCGCTCAGTTCCCGAAACTCCGAAGCGACCCTTTATCTCATACATAGTGCTAGCCTGTGCCATGAAGAAGGAGATGAGTTCTTTCGATGTCCGCTCGATAGCCACCGAGCTGTCGGCACTGGAAGGTGCGCATATGGACAAGATCTTCCAATGGGGCGCAGGGAACGTTCTGTTCCGCATCAACGTCCAAGGGGAAGGAAAGAAGGACCTCTTCTTCAAGGATAAGAAATGGCTGTACTCCCCGGCGAACAAACCAGAGACCCCGATCCAGCCCACATCGTTCGCTACCTACCTAAGGAAATACATCGACAACGCCCGTATCGGAAAGGTCAGACAGATCGGATTCGACAGGGTCGTGGAGATGGAACTCCTGAAGGCCGATTCCGAATACAAGCTGATATTCGAGATCTTCGGAGGGGGCAACGTACTGCTGGTGAAGGACGGCATCATCGATACCTGCCTGATCCAGAAGACAATGAGGGACCGCAAGGTCCGCCCTAAGGAGGAGTACATCTGGCCTCAGCCCAGGTTCAACCCCACCGAGTCCTCCGAGGAAGAATTCAAGGCCGCCTTCAAGGAATCCGAAGCGGACTGCGTAAGGACGCTCGCCACCGCGGTGAATCTGGGAGGACAGTACGCGGAGGAGGTCTGCAAGCGTTCGGGTGCGGACAAGAACATGCCCGCTGCCGATGTGCCAGACGATATGCTTTCAAAGATGTTCTCGGAGATGAGGGACATCGTCAACCACGTCATAGACGTCCCCGAGACCACGGCATACCTGAAGGATGGGAAGATAGAGGACTTCGCACCGATCAGGATGGAATCGCATGACGATCTGGAATCCCAGCCCTACCCCACCATGTCCTCGGTCATAGACGCGTTCGTCCAGCAGATGGCGGACGAAGAGGAGGAGGCCTACGTCGACCCAGAAGTGGAGAAGCTCAACAGAAGGATCGCCAAACAGGAGGAGACCGTCGACGAGTACAAAATGAGGTGCGAGGAGCTGAAGAAGAAGGCCGAGGCCCTCTACACCGACTACCAGAAGGTCAGCCAGCTTCTCGAGGTCCTGAACGAACAGAGCAAAAAGCTCACCTGGGAGAAGCTGGAAGAGGGAGCGATGAAGATCCCCTACGTCAAAAGCATAGACCCGTCGAAGAATCTGGTCACAGGAGAGTTCGGCGGAGAGTTCGTCACCCTCGATTACACGAAGAGCATAGATGCGAACGCATCGGACATCTACCAGGACAGCAAGGAGATCGGAGAGAAGGGCAAGCACGCAGAAGAGGCCCTCAACGACAGCAAAGCAGAACTGGCCAAGAGACTCAAGGGCCTGGAGAAGCAGAGGATCGCCAATGCCGGCAAGGCTCAGCCGACCAAACAGTTCTGGTTCGAGAGATTCAAATGGTTCTTCACCTCGGAGGGGAAGTTGGTCATCGCCGGAAGGGATGCCCACACCAACGACGGCATAGTCAAGAAGCATCTCAAGGAGAAGGACCTTTACGCCCATACGGATATCCACGGAGCACCTTCCACCATTATCAAGGACGGGGCTTCAGCAACGCCCGAGGAGCTCAGACAGGCCTGCCAGTTCGCTACCGCCCAGTCGAAGGGCTGGGTTGCCGCCGTATCGGAGGGAAGCGCGTACTGGGTTTACCCGGACCAGGTGAGCAAGACCCCGAACCCGGGAGAGTTCGTACCCCGCGGTGCCTTCATCATACGCGGTAAGAGGAACTACGAATACCACCTTCCCATGGAGCTGGTCATCGGAGAGATCACCTTCCAGGGAGCAAGAAAGGTAATGTGCGGTCCGGCGGAATGCTTCAAGGACTGCGAAAGGTTCATGGTCATCCGCCCGGGCAAGGAGAAGAACGGGCGCATTACAGGCGATATCGCCAAACGTTTCAATGTGCCAGAGGAGGAGATCTCCAGGATCATACCCCCTGGTCAGATCGAGATTGTCAGAGAAGTATGGCCGAAAGAAGAGGAGGCAGAGGAATGAACACTGATGAGTTGAAGCACAAGTACAACCTAGTAGCGATCATAGCCGCGATCGGGGCGCTGATAGCCTTTATCGGCGTTATCCTGGCATTCACACAGTTCCCGGCGGAGACGGGCTGGCTGGACCTTTTGGTCTTCATCCTGCTGCTGCTCAGCTCACTGGTCAACATCAAGCCCTCCGTTGACAAGAAGAACGCAATGGTCAATGTGATAATCGGTATCCTCGCGATTATCATCACGGCTATGGATTACATCCGCATCGCCGATAATGTCGGTGCGCAGAGCTTCGGGGATGTCGGGATCGGCGTCTGGCTGATGTTCGTCGGAACGTTCCTGTTCACCATATTCTCAGTATCGGATTACATGTTCAAGAGAAACGAATGATCCGATAGTACTTGGTTATCCGAAAAAGGCATGGTGCCCGCGCCGGGATTCGAACCCGGGTCAAAAGATCCGCAATCTCACAGGATATCCAAGCTACCCCACGCGGGCATAATATCTGCGGTACCTTGAGTAAGGTTAAGAGGTTTTCATGCCTCAGGGTGCGACAGGTAGCGGGTGATGTAACCAGCGATCCTGTTCCTCATTGTCACCGATGAGACATCCGTGAGCTGTGCTACCATCTCTTTGTTGCCCTCGAAATCCTTGGTGAATGCCTGAGGATACTTGTTGAGGAGCTCGATGGAGACTCTCTTGATGTATGTGGGTCTTATTCTTCCCATATATTTCACCGAATGAAGCGGATTAAGCCGATACCTTATATAAAAGTAACCGAGCCCCTTTTAGGTATCGATAGGCAAAAGGAAAGGGTATCTGGATTGTTCAACCCCGTTCCGTCGATTACGCACGGATGCACAGGATGCGTTCCATCCCATGCTCTCCATCGGAAACGGCCCGGCGGATGTCAGAGGTCCTTTCTGGGGTGCCCGCAGGTCTTCTTCCCTTCGGGGCACGGCCCCCTGACGCAGGGCGGGCCGGCATCCTTGAAGATGACCGGGGACACCTCCTTGCAGATCTTCAGCATCTGGTCGGCCATCTCCCTGATCTCCCACTGGGCGCGGTTGCAGCATCTGAGGGAGAAGAAGTGCAGGAGCTCGCGGGCGTTCATCGTGATGGTTATGTTCGTGGTGCATCCGTTGGGAAGGAGATACCTCGCGTCCTCTGCGGGGATCCCCATCTCCTCCAGCTTCTTGTATGCGTCCCAGATCGAATCCATTACGGAATCGTACAGCTTCTCGGCGTCCTTGTTCCCCTCCACAGTATGAGGGGTGACGAAGGATGCGTTGTCCATGGAAACGTACCTCTGGCTCTGTTGGGAGAACGATGCGAGCCTGTGCCTCACGAGCTGATGCGTGAGCGCGCGGGATACGCCTTCGACGGAGAATGTGAACACGGCATGCTCGATGACCGAATGGTGCCCCATGCCGACTATCCTCGACAGAACCTTCTCGTATTCGATATCGTCCACGATGACCGCCGAGGATCTGTCAGAATAACATGAGTTCCCTGCAGCGGCGCAGATCCTGTCCGCATCCGGCGTGTGTGCCAATAACTTAACTATCAAACGTCTCCCTCCCGTCCCAGACCATCTGGCGTATCTTGTTCATCCTCTCGCGGTCCATCAGATCGTTGAGTCTGATCTTCCTGATGTGTTCATCATTCAATAACTTACTCAGGCCTTCGACGTGCGCATCCCCGACGACGACCACCATATTATGATACTGCTCCGACAGCGCGTTGATCTGATCGGCCATGTAGACGTTCCTTTCGTCGATGAGCTTCCTGACCAGCGTGGGGTATCTGCGCCTCATGTCCTCGATGTAGCGGTCCTCGTCCTCGGCGAACCTCTGGTGGGTCTCCTTGACCTTCTTGTTCCCGCCAAGGGAATCCTTGAAACTGGAGAGCCTGTATCTGGTCCTCTCCCCGAAGGACATCTCCTCCCACATCTCGTTCATGACCCTCATGGCGTCAGTGTCGATGGGGATGATGGCCGCATTCAGCAGCTTCCCGGTGTTGACCGCTGCCAAGAACTCGCTTCCCAGCTTGCTCCCGTTCTGCTCGGACATCTTCTGCTGGTACTTCGCGGTGTTGGCATAGATCGTGGACATCTGCTGATCTTCCTTGGGCTTGACACCGTTGTAATCGTTCATCATCGATTCGTAACGGGCCTTATCGAGCTCTATGAGAACCGCATCTGGCCAGGTGTTCTTGACTATGAAGGACACCGGTTCGGCTAGATTGAACACATGGCCCGTGCCGATGATGGTGATCATGTTCCTTCGTATATCCAATCCGCTTAAAAGATGAACGACCGGAGTGCTTAGGACCTAGACAAGTTTTTAGTAATAACATCATAATCGTTGGACATATTCTCCAATGAGGGCGATGATATGACTCCCAAACAGAAGGATAGGATTATTACCGGCATCGTTGTCGCAGCGGTCATAGGACTCATGGTCGGGTTCGGTGTGGTCATCTACCTTTTCAACAACGGTTCCATGGACTACGAGTCGATGCTCATGGTAAGCAGCGTCATGTCCGGTGCCATGTTCCTCATCGTCATCATCTATGCGGTTTTCACTCAGAAGCTCGTTCAGGACCAGGAGAAATACAAGCGTTTCGAACAGCTTCGCGAAGAGGAGATGATGAGGGAGCAGGAAGAAAAGAGCGAGGATGAATGAATCCGGCTCTGTGATATCTTTATGTCCTGCCATGGAATCACCCGGACTATAGGGTGTCCACCATGATGAAATACGATCTCGTCTGCTTCGATATGGATGGTGTTCTCACAAAGCTAAGGAGCTCCTGGTGCTGGGTGCATCAGTGCTTCGAAGTCGACAATGAGCCAGCATACCAGGCCTACTGCAACGGGGAGATCGACGAGTCTGAATTCATGAGAAGAGACATTGGACTTTGGACGGCGAAGAAGCCCGACGTGAAGATCGATGAGATCGCCAAGCTCTTCCAGGACATGCCCCTCATAGACGGGATCCAGGAGACCATCGCCTGCCTCAGGGACAACGGGATCAGATCGGTGATCGTCAGCGGAGGCATAGACAAGGCGGCCGAACTGATCAAGAACGAATTCGGATTCGATGATTTCGCGGCCGACGAGATATGCACCAACCCCGACGGATCCCTCACAGGAGAGGGCAGACTCATAGTGGACCTCAGGGACAAGGGCATCAACGTGCGCGACTTCATCAAGAAGTACAACACCACTCCCGAAAGGACCGTTTCCATCGGCAATTCCTACACGGACATTCCCATGTTCAAGAACACCGGCATGTCCATAGCGTTCAACCCCACGGACCATTACACCAGCGACGCGGCCACATACACCGTGGTTTCTGAGAATATATCGGATGTGCTGGAGTATATCCTGGAAGAAGAGGAATGATCACTGCTTCTGATCTTCCGTTCCGCATTCTTTAGCTTCCAGAGCCCTGTAGTCGACCTTGCCGAGCTTCGTCCTCGGGAGCGAATCGACAACCTCGTATTCTCTGGGCTTCGCATAGGCGGAAGTGGTCTCCTTCACATACTGCGAGATGGAATCCATCACTTCATCGGATTGCTCGATGCCAGGTTTCAGGACCAGAACGGCCTTGACCTTGGTCCCTCTGAGGGGATCCGGCACTCCTATGACGCATGAGGAATCGACGTATGGATGCTGATTCAGGACATGCTCTATCTGGCTCGGATACACGTTGTAACCGGACGTGATGATGATGCGCTTGATCCTGTTGGTGAAATAGATGAAGCCGTCCTTGATGATGCCCACATCGCCCGTGTGGAGCCATACCTTGCCGTCATCATGGGTCTTGAGGGTCATGGCCGTTTCCTCAGGATTGTTGTAGTACTCCATCATGACCGAAGGCCCGTTGATGCATATCTCCCCGGTCTCTCCGTCCGGTACCTCCGCAGCGGTCTCGACGTCGGCGATCTTGAATGCGAATCCCGGGATCGGGACCCCGACGCTGCCCGGACGCTCCTCGAACTTAGGCGTTATCGCGGTTGCTGTCAGACATTCGGTGCATCCATATCCTAATCTGATGAATGTCCCGCATCCGTGATCCTTCAGGAACTTGTCGATCCTGGCCTTGGAATCGATCGATATGGAATCCCCGCCGCAGAATATCCCTTTGATGAACGAAAGGTCCTTGTTGCGCAGGTACTCGTCAACGAACAGCTTCTCGAACAGCGTCGGTACGCCTGCGAGATAGTTTACCTGCTTCTTCGTGATGATGTCCGCCAGGGACTCGAGCGTGAACGTCGGCACCAGGATTATCCTGAGGCCGATGCAGACCGGCAGATGCACGCATGTGCAGAGACCGAAACCATGGAACATAGGCATGTTGGCCAGCATGGTGGTGCCCTCTCCGAGAACGCCCGACAGCTCTATCATGCCCATCGAAGTGGAATTGAAGGATGTGCTGGAATGGACCGCTCCCTTGTTCCTTCCGGTCGTTCCTCCGGTGTACAGGATGGATGCGGGATCATCCGCGGCGATGTGGGGCATCGATTGGTCGACCTGACCCACATCCTGCTTCATCATATCTTTCCAGGTGATCCTTCCGGGCCCCAAGGGTCCCTTTGGCATCCTGGATTCCTTGCTGAACAGTTTCGCTAAACCGCGGCTGAGCGCGGGCATCATATCGACAGGACTCGCGACTATGAGGGTGTCGAAACCTTCTATGGAATCGACCTCCGGGAAATTATCGGCGAATCTTGCAAGGGTGACAGCGATCTTCGATCCTGAATCCTTGATGAAGAATTCGATCTCGGATTTGGACGACAGCGGATGGACCATTACCGAGATCGCACCCAGCCTGCTGAGCGCGTAGAACGAGATCAATGCCTGGGGACAGTTCGGAAGACATATGATCACCTTGTCTCCCTGACGGACCCCCATCTTCCTCAGATGAAGGGAAAGGACGTCCACCTGTTCCACGAAAGACCTGTACGTCTCGCTATGACCCAGATACTCGTATGCGATGTTGTCCGGAAGCTCCTGCGATGTCTTCTTCAGGACATCGTAGACAGAGAGGTCCAGCGCAGGGATGCTCCCGCCGGCTATCATAATGGGTTCGCCCCCTCGTCAAACGAATATCCAGACTTCGGTGCCATTGCATCCCTGTTCATGGATTCATGACCGAGTTATAAAGTCTGCTGGTCCGAACCTTTGATCCTTGACAATGCTAAACGGTTCAGCTCGATCAGGATCATGATGACGATGATCGTCAGCACCACCAGGACGATCGCCACCGGTATCGAATCGATGGGGAACCAACGGTCTGTGGATATGGTGACGAACGGTGCGATAAGTAACTTGGCGATGAACATATGGAGAAGGAAGATCCACACGCAGTCCCTGCCGATCTTCTCCAGAACGTCGGAAACATACCTCACCTTGGAAACAAACACTGCGAGGAACATCAGAAGGATACCGCAAGACAGGGATGTGGTGACGAACGAATAAGCGGACCAGCCGCCGTACGCTCCGAACTCGGAATAGATGAGTGACATGTGGGTCGGCAGCAGTATCGCCATCGCCAGTGCAGTCACCAGAGTGAGGGCGAAATAGATCCAATACCTCTTCTCATGATAACCGGTCTCGATGTATTGGACAACGTTATATCTCGCCATGAACGCCCCTATGAGAAGGAATGCCGCGACCAGGGGCCCCAACTGTGCCAGCATAGGCAACTGCAAGTGGATGAACTCCATATACAGTACGGTACACGATACCAATGCGATCGCCGCGACCAGGGTCTTCCTCCAGTCGGTGATGACGTAATCCACCAGGAATATGAAGATCAGATAGCCCACTATCAGTATCTGGAAGAAATAGAACGGATATGTGACCTCGTATGGTCCCAGGATCATCTCTCCCTCGAACACCATACCGTAAAGATCCTCGAAGCAGCCCTTGCCTATGAGCATCTGGCCTATATTGCCCATGATCGCTCCCGTATCGATGCTGTATCCCAAAAGCATCATGTAACCGCACATGATCAGATTGAGGGATATCGTCAGAAGGACGAACATGATGATCATCGGAACGAGGCGGCGCTTGATATTCTCGAGAATCCCCCTGTCAGGCCTGTAGAAATAACCGGTTATGACAATGAACATAGGAAGGGCCGCATAGAACAGCTCTCCCAGAGAACGGTTGTATTGCCCTTCGCCCTCATTGGGAACCAGAACGATGTGTGCCATGACCACCCCTATGATGGCGGCCCCTTTCAACACGTCGAGCGACCTTATGCGCCCTGACCGTTCCTCTTTCCCTTCGGTTATGGAGATCACTCCTCATCATCGTCGAAAACGGAATAATCGTAATCCTCGTCATCCTCTTCCAGATCGAGGACCTCGTATCTCTTCTTCCTGATCTTACCGTAGATCCTGGTGATGTCCCTCGCCTCGGCGGCCCCCTTCTTCACCAGACTGTACTTGGTCTTGATCGCATGGATCAGGCAGTCGAAATCCTCGAAAGAGAGCTGGGTACCAACGACGAACTCGTCATCCGGATCCGCCTCGACCCTGAGGGAATATGTGATGTCCCCGTCGTTCACAGACACCTTGATGCTGAGCACGTCGAACTGCTTGACCCATAGCTTCTTGACGGTGGTGGCGAGGTTCTTCTTCCTCTGCTTCCCGTCGATGGTATCGACGTGGGTGACGCAGACCCTGCGGCCGTCGTCCAGCTCGAACTCGTCATCGACCATGATGATGTCGTTGCTCTCGATGGTGGTCTTCGTGGTCTCGGAGACCTCTCCGTCGCTGAATACCACCGGGACCTCGATCTGCTCGGGGATCTTGATGGTCATGGAAGAAACGCGGTTGCAGACTGTGCACCTGAACGTGCCCTCGATAGATGCCTTTCCCATCCTCCCCTTGAGGATCTGGTGCTCAGTCTCCTCATCGCAATCGGGGCAATCGAAATAGATAGTTTCAGGCATCTCCCTCTTCAACATATTGACCACCTTCTACTTCCGGCAGGGCCGGTTTTATATTTACCAGCGTAGGGGCCGACGTTCTTAAACCTTTCTGGGGAGAAAAAGGACCTCAGATGGAGTCCGTGAGCCTCTCTATGGCCACATGGATGCTCATCGTGGGTATCACACGGGACACCGGTATTGACAGAATCTTCTCCACGGTCGGCGCCACTATAGGCGCACAGACAACGCCCAGTGCCCCGTCCCTTTCTGCACGGACTGCGGCGATAATCGCATCCTCCAGCGTGGAGACCGGATATTCGTGGACGTTGATCTTCATCCCGTTGACGACGATACTGCGGGGGATGTTCTCCAATGCGGTGGAAGCGGCCACGATGGCTATGAAACGGGTGTCGTCAGAATGATTGATCATCCTGAGGGCCTTGATGACCTGACGGACGGTACGGAGGTTAGGTTCCCTCTCGCCCTCCATCACCTTGTACAAGGTGCTCTGTGGGATGCCGGATTCGAGGCAGAACTCGTTAAGGGACATGTGTATCTCCTCATCCAGGATGTTGCGGAGGGCTATGCTGAATCCTCCCTCCTCCCTGAGCATTCCTGTGATGAGATCGTCCACCGTCATTCTTTCGCCTTCACGAACTCTGCCGCATTCAGACCGGCTATGCAGCCCTGCCCGACGGCCTTGGCGACCTGCCACGGCTTGCCCGTTATATCACCACAAGCGTAGATGCCTGGCACTTCTGTCGCGCATCCCGCGTCGACCTTGATGGTGTCGTCCATCTCCGGCATCACTCCCAAGTCCATCGCTATGTCCGCGGCCGATTTCGCTCCCAGCTCTATGAAGACCCCGTCCGTCTCTATGACGGTGCCGTCGCTGAGGGATATCGACTCGACCTTGCCGTCACCGTTTATGGAGACGGGCCTGGAGGAGTACATCCGCACCCCGGAATCCAGGGCCTTGTTCACAACGGATTCGTTCGCGGTCAGGTCCCACGCGACCCAAGATGTCTCGGATGCATAGGAGGTCATCAGCCTGGCCGAAGTTGCGGCCTCCGACTCGTTCCCTATTATGACGACCCTGCGGCCTTTGTAGAAATTGCAGTCGCACACAGCACAATAGCTGACCCCTTTGCCGAATAGTTCCTTCTCACCGGGGACGGCCAGTTTCTTCCTGGATATCCCCGTGGCTATGATCACGGCCTTGGCCGTGATGGTTGTCCCGTCGTCAGTCTCCACAGTGAAGGAATCGCCGTCGACCTTGGATGCGGTGACGTTCTGATCCATGAACAGCGCCCCGGATGCCTTGGCCTGACCGATACCCTCGCTCAGGATTGAATCGCCGTCGCTGACCGTTCCGAGATAGTTCTCGATCTCGGTACCGTGAAGGGAGCTGTTTGCCGGTTTCCCGACGACAAGCGTCCTTGCTTTGCTGCGTGAAGAATGGATGGCGGCCTGCACGCCTGCAGGACCGCACCCGATGATTAAGACATCGGTCTCCATGTTCAGATGGAGTTGATGTATTCGAGGATGCTCTCCTTGGGCCTGAGTCCGATGAGTGCATCCACCAGAACTTTGTCCTTGAACACCAGAAGCGTCGGGATGGCATTGATCTGGAACCTTGCAGCGATGCCCTGGTTGTCATCGGTGTTGAGCTTTGCGACTCCGACCTTGCCTGCCAGCTCCTCTGCCAATTCCTCGATTATGGGGCCCATTCTCCTGCAGGGTCCGCACCACGGGGCCCAGCAGTCGATGACGGCGATGGAGTTGCTTTCTACGAACTGATCGAATGTCGTCTCATTGAGTTCGGTTACCATAGTTGCTCACTGAAATCCAGATATCCCTTATCGATAGATAAAGGAATGTCATTCCAGTTCGAACTCGTCGATGCATTTAAGCTTGGGATACTCGCCGATCCTCTTGGGCATCACGTCGAGGTCCTCTCCGTACAGATCCGAGAGCTCCATGTGGAGCAATTCCACCCTGTCCGCCCCGCGGAATGCGCCCTTGTTGATCAGTTTGGAGACCGAGTGGTTGTGGTCCACGACCCTGTTGTCGCTCACCAGATTGTCGGCGTGCGCGACGATCTTCTCCTCGATCGTCTTAGGCATGTAGTCCCCTGCGGGCAGGCCCATCTCCTTCACGTCATCCTGGTCGAGACCGGCGCCGGTGTGCTTGCGTACGATGTCCACCAGACTGGACGGCAGACCGTAGTTCTCGACCATGACCGAGCCTATGTAGGCGTGCATGATGGTGTGATCCTTGGAACGCCCGATGTCGTGCAGAAGAGCCCCTGCAACGACCAGGTCCTTGTTGGCGAAATCTATCCTGCTGGCTATTTCGTCCGCCACCGCCCTGACGGTACAGCAGTGGACGATCACCCTCTTCTTGCATCCTGCATCGATGAGGTACTCGATACACTCGCGGTCAGTCGGTATTGACAACTGTCTTCCCCCTTTCGTTCGGGATTACCTTCATCTTCCCGCCGCGATCCTCGTACAACGCCTTCCCCTCCGTATAACGGTCCAGGAATATGGCCAGGGCTGCGATCTCCGAATGGGGCTGGTTGCCCACGGAGACATTGAAGTCCGCCCTCTCGTATACCTCGAACGGTACCTTGGACGCCCCTACTATGATCATCAGATCCTCGTCCTTCGGGATCTTCGGCATAGCGTCCACTACCTGCTGACCGTACATCGTGAGATGCACCACCTTGCCGCTGAAGTCCTTCATGGCCTCTTTCCAGCTCACGCCCGTATGGATCGTGTAATCCCCGCCGAACCTGTCGACGACGCTGCGGATGTTCTCCTCCAGCACCGGATCGTATGTGTCGACGTAGATCCCTTTCGCGCCCAGAGCCCTCGAGGACAATGCGACATGGGTGGTCACCCTCTTGTCCCTCTCGGGACGGTGGCCAATCCTCATTATCCAAATGTCGGACATTTCAATCTTCTTTGATGAGCTCTATCCTGTGCCCGCGGTAATCCATCTTGACCGATCTGCGCACCAGGCTCTTGAGCATGGTAGATGACAGACCCAGCACTTCGGCAACATCGCCGGAGAACTTGCCGTCCTTACCGACTTCGGCGAGGATCTTGGACTCGATCTCCGAGTACTCCTCTTCGCTCATCATGGCCGCCGTGAGTACGTCGCTTATCTCGTACACGGGCCATTGAGCGTTGATATTGAACGAGGTGTAGTATGTGTGGTAGGACTTCTCGGGATAATTGCCGTCCTTGGAGAGCCAGCGCATCTCCACGAGCTTCATCTTCTCGAAGAAGATGATGGCATCCCTGCCCTCACGGCCGTACTTCTCTTCTATCTCGTCGGCCGTTCTCCATTCTAAGGTCACCTCTTTCAACACCTCTCTTTTGACGGGTGTGTCAACGGACCTTAGCATCGGTACGAGCTCGGACGGTTCGTTGATGACCTTTATTCTGTTCATGAACCATCTTAATGCCTTTATGCCTATTTTATAAATGTGGGGTAAAAAGCACAAAAAAGAGTAATTTTCATGCTGGCAAGGCGTTTTTTCAGACATATGCCTTCGTCTTTCGTACGATTTCCGGAGATTCCGTCGAAAAGCTGGAATTGGCCCCATCCTGACCTGACGGAAACCCTTATTTACCGACTGCCTAATCCACACAGTATGAAACAGACCAAGGAACCCGAACTGAGGTGGCAGTGTCTCAACTGCTACAAGGTCTACAAGGGTGCTGAGGGAGAGCAGAAGGCTCTCGACTGCTGCGGATCGCTCATCCAGGGATGGTGGACGAACTACGGCAAGTGGGGCAAGCAGAACTGGTACGGAAGATGATTCCGTACCTCTACTGAACCCCCATCTACCCAATTTCTTATACACACCAGTTGACATTAGGTATCGATATGACTGACGAAAAGGAACCCATCGGATCGATATCGGAAGAGTTCGCCCTCCTTGAGAGACACATCATGATCCTCAAGACAGTCCGTATCAACCAGCCGATAGGCCTTATCAGGCTGTCGGAGATGACTGGCATACCCAAACATAAGGTCAGATATTCCCTTAAACTCCTTGAGAAGGAAGGCATCATAAGGGCTACGACGGACGGCGCCGTGGTGACCGACAAGTACGATGAATTCCTGAAGAATATTTCCGAATACGTCAAAGGCCTGTATTCGAAGGTGGAAGAACTGCTGTCTCAGATCTGAACCCGAATAATTTTAATACAAGACCATCGTTCCGAGCATTACTACCAAGCCGCTGTAGCTCAGTAGGTAGAGCGTGTGACTGTTAATCACAAGGTCCTCGGTTCAAATCCGTGCGGCGGCGCCATTCTTTTCGACTTCTTCATTCATCCCTGTCAGATATCGCGCTGCGCACGATGCTCTCCTTGGTCTTGGATGATTTGTTGTTGACGTAATTCACCAGATTGGATCCGGTCAGAACTATGCTCGATGGGCCTGAACGGACATAGAATTCCTCTTCCTTCCCGTCTTTAAGGAAGACCGGCTTCTTGCATCTCTCGCAGTCCACGCGCATTATCGCCTTGCCGTCCTCCATATCGATGAGCCTGAAGGAGATATAGGGGTAGAACTCGTCGCCGATCTTTGATGATATCATATGGGTGAAGTGCAGGTTCATCTTGTCCCTGTTATCGAACTGATGCTCATCGATTCCATAGATGGAGCCGTCGTCTGAGACACCGATCATCAGGATACCGCCGGTTGTGTTCAGGAATGCCACTATCGTCTTCAGGACGGCCTTCTCCATCCTCTTGTCATTCTCCCCGGTGTTGATGTTGGTGGTCAGCGTGGATTTGAACTCCAGCTTCTCCGATTCTCCCGAGGCGATTATCCTAAGGGCCTCCTCCCTGGCGGCCTCGTTTGAATAATGGCTGTCCCCATAGTACTCCAGACTCCTGTTGACGCCACTGTTGATCACTATCCTGTCGAGACCCATTTCGCTCAGGATCACGGTTATCAGCGCACCGACGATAGCGAAGATGATGTACTGGGTTATCAGCCACATCTCGAAACCGACGTACTCGGTGAAATGGAAGTAAATGCACTGTGCCAGGAACATGAGAAGCAACACAGTCATCGCGATGCAGAATGCCGTCACATACACGAAATGCTTCCTCTCGATGTGCTTCTCGGGATTGGTCTGGAGCATGGTATAGACGAAGGCCTGCCCCATGAGCATCAGACATACTCCCGTAAGGATGCTGGAGAGCATGCTCATGATGAAGTGCTCATCCCTGAACTCGTTGGAGATCACCACGAAGATCAGCGTGAATACCATCAGGAATACGATTAGAGGGGGGATGTGTGCGACCTTGCGGTCAGATATCAATGCGATCGCCAGCATGATCGATGTTGGCACCGACAGCAGAAGCTGATCGATCCTTCCGATTACCATATCGTTCAAGGTGATCAGAATCGAGAGCGCCAGGAAGACCACATACAGGACGACGGTCCTGGTCGGTATCTTGTCATCAATCTGCTGAAAGGAAGATAGGAATCCCGCCTCATCCATGAAAACAACAATGATATTCCCCTATTTAGCGGTGGACTTGGCCTATGTTCGATAATTTATTATGTGTAATCGTTTTAACCGCAATCGATGGGCTCTTAGCTTAGTCAGGTAGAGCGCTCGGCTCATAACCGAGTGGTCACTGGTTCGAACCCGGTAGGGCCCACCACTTCTCATATAAACGTC
>Ga0310786_10000586_pt1 | contig 59103 bp, 53 predicted proteins | sample AusTroGonzalo_MG_FD_203881 | JGI IMG/M metagenome (GOLD analysis project Ga0310786, IMG submission 203881) | Bovine rumen microbial communities from tropical cattle in Woodstock, Queensland, Australia - Gonzalo_03 (v2) (version 2) | ecosystem: Host-associated > Mammals > Digestive system >...
TCAGCTCCCACATGTACAGGAATGTACATCGGGTCTTCGGGCATCTGATATTTCTTGTGTGTAGCTACGATGATCTTAATATCCATATTACTTGGCAATCTTCTCGCTGTTGATCATTCCGCCGAATACGGTCTTGAAGAGGATAATAATATCGAGCCAGATAGACCAGTGCTCGATATACCATATATCGCATTTGATTCTGCCCTCGATACTTGTATCTCCTCTATATCCGTTTACCTGAGCCCAGCCGGTAATTCCGGGACGGACCTGCTGCCTAACAAGATAGAGTGGAACCTCTTCCTTGAATTTGTTAACGAAGAAAGGAACTTCGGGTCTGGGTCCGATTAAGCTCATATCGCCGACGAGGACGTTGAAGAACTGGGGAAGCTCATCAAGACTGAACTTACGGATGATGCTTCCGAACTTGGTCTTTCTGTTGTCTTCGTCTTTGCTCCAGCCGGTCTGCTCGGATGAGTTCTCCTTCATGCTCCTGAACTTGAGCATGGTGAATACCTTCTTGTCTTTGCCAACTCTTTGCTGCTTAAACAGAACTGTACTCTTAGTTGAGATCTTAACGCCGATCGCGACGATAAGCATAATGGGGGAGGTAAGCATGATCAGTATAAGGCTTCCGATGATGTCTATGGTTCTCTTAAGGAAAGCGTTGAATACATTATCGAGCGGAATAGCACGTACATCGATTATTCTGCTCTCGCCGACATCATAGAATACGGGGTGAACAGGAATGTAGTCGTTAAAGTAAGGGATTATCGAGATACGGGTGCCTTCCTTATCGCATGCAGCGATTATGCTGTTCATATAGTTAACTTCATGGACCTCGAGAGCAACAATTACTTCATCTACACGCCGCTCGGAGAGTACCTTCTCGAGGTCTTCGTAGGTTCCGAGTCTTGTTCCGAGACCTTCCTTATCTACCTTGCTCAGATATCCGTCGAGAGTAAATCCCAGGTGAGGATTAGTTCTGATTCCTTCGGCATACTGGTGAGCGTGGCGTCCGTCACCGACTAATACGACATGCTTAAGGGCACGTCCGTTCTGGCGCAGCTTTATAAGGATCAGTCGCATAACGACTCTTTTACCTATGAGGAAACAAGTGGACAGGATCAGATAGATACCCATGGCGATTCGTGAGAAGTCCACTATACGGGTCAGATAGAGGAATGCCATAAGTCCGATTATGGAGATTGCGCCGAAGAAGCAAATATACACCGCTTCTGTCCTGAATCTCTTACGATGGAGATAACTGTACAGATGCGCAAAATAGAAAACTATGAGCTCAATTAATGCAAATACCGCCGCTGCAGCAAAATAACTGCCGTTCCAAACTCTATACAGGGCAGGATGAGCGCCGTACATGATGTAAAACCTGATAAATGTAGATAGGAGATAAGAAACAAAGAGTATTACGCCGTCAGATAACACATTAAGCTGGGTTATAATCTTCTGGTTGGACGCGAACATGACTTAATTAACCCCTTAACCTCATATATCCAAAGAAGTATATCACTAAACTCCTAGATTTATAATATGCTATAATTCTTTTTATGATTCAAGGCTCTTGCCTATATTGGAGGTTACTGTGTACGCATTAACTGGAAGAGAATGCTTTTTTTACATATTGAGGAAATGGAAGCGCATACTTCTGATCGCTGTCGTGTGCGGCTTGTTATTGGGCTCATACAAGTGCGTCAAAGAGGTTCTTCACTGGAATGTGAATAAGAGCCGCCAGGCGCAGGCTTCAATTGATTACGAGCGTGAATACTCGTATGTGAAGAGCCTGACAGACATATATAATGCCCAGATCAGTGCGAAGCAGGAAGAACGAGCTGTTCTGCAGGAGTTCTCGATCAATAACAATCTGGGAGGCGATGATGCATCTGATCTGTATCGTGCCGAGGCTGTTCTGGTATTCGGATCAACCTTACCTGATGGATCTTTCTATCCTGTATCAGCCGATATTATCGAACAGTTCGAAGACAAGATATATGCATTAACAGATTGGAATGCCGTAGCCGGCGCCGGTGATGTTGATGTCAGTTTTGCCAGATCCACATTTGGCTGCCACTTTAACGAAGATAATTCCAGTTTGGAACTTAGCATTCTGGGATACAGCGAAGACAAGAGCGTTGGTATGATGAACGTCATATTGGCTGACTGCGGGGATATCGAAGCAGATTTTGAAGAAACATATACCGGTCTTCATATGGATATCAACAATCAGACCTGCGCTGTTATTGATTCGTCAGATGTAGTTGCTTTGTTCAGCGATAACATCGATAGAATCGAGGAGATTGATGAAGAGATCTCTTTGCTTCAGACTCAGATCGAGAAATTATCATATCCCGCAGCACCGTCCTCATTGCCGTATGAGGCTCAGGTTGTGCTTAATGTGTTAAAGAATGCATTGATCGGAGCTGCTATCGGCGCTGCATTCACGATAGTATTGCTGTATTTGGCTTTCTACCTGAACGGTAAGATTCATTCTGCGGAAGAGTTCGAGTATTATACCGGAAGTTATGTTCTTACAACATGGAAGAAGGGAACTAAATCCCGTGGACTAAGTCATTTAATTGCAGTTAAGGAGAGCAGAGATCTTATTTATGATAAGAAAGAGGCTGTAGAAAGGCTGCTCAGCAATATAGTCTCTGCTAATAAGGGCGTTCAGAGTGTTGTTATTACCGGTACAAATGTTGATGACGAGTTATCCGAGTTAACTGAACTCGTGAAGACTAACAATCATGGTATCAGTAATTTCGCGTTCGCTCCCAATATTATGACGGATATTGATGCCTTTGAAGCAATTAAGGAAGACGGACTGGTCGTAGTAGTTGAAAGAATAGATTCTATTTCTGTAACTGAAGTAAGGAAAGAGATAGAGCAAATTAAGTTGTCAGGAAGCAGTATCGCCGGCGCAATACTGCTGAGGTAATATGAATCCGATAGCTACCATAGTAGTTACTTACAACAGAATCGAGCTTCTGAAGAAGTGTATCGAATCGCTGCTTCGACAGACGAGAAGCGATATTAACGATATCCTAATAATAGATAATGCCAGTACAGACGGTACTCGCGAGAAGCTGCAACCGTTTATTGATGACGGCAGGATAAGATATTTCAATACCGGAAGCAATCTCGGCGGTGCAGGCGGATTTCAGTATGGAATCAGGAAGGCCTTCGAGGAGGGTTATGAGTACTTCTGGTTAATGGATGATGATACGTTCCCGGAGGAGACCGCTCTTGAGGAGTTGATCTTATTGGATGGGAAGCTTGAAGGTAAATACGGGTTCCTCTCAAGTGTTGTTAAATGGAAGGACGGTTCGTTGTGCAATATGAATCGTCAGCGTGTGACGTTTAAGAGTGCATTGACGGATTACGAGGGTGAGTATTCTAAGGTAGTAATGTCAACATTTGTGTCTTTCTTTGTTAAGAGAGAAATAGTTGCTGAAGTGGGCCTTCCGATTAAGGAATTTATTATCTGGTCTGACGATTTTGAGTACACGAGAAGGATATCGCTTAAGTACGATTCTTATGTGGCTAACAAGAGTGTTGTTGTGCATTGGATGGAGAGCAACAATAAGGTTGGAATCGAGAAAGAATCGTCTGAACGACTTTGGAGATATAGACTGTTATACAGAAATGAGATGTATGTATATAGAAGAGAGGGAATCAAAGGCAGGTTATATCTGTTAGCCCGCGTATTGCTTCATACGGCTCGCGTGATCGTGCGTGGAACCGGCAAGGCTGAGAAGATTAAGACTATCTGGACCTCATATTTTTCCGGATTTAGGTTTAATCCGAAGATAGAATATGTTCAGGAGGGGAAATGAATAATTCTCTTTCCGACAGATGGCAAAAGCCATTGCGTTTGTTGTTTTACGCTACATATATGTTTTTCTTCAACTATTATTACCTGGCGTCAACTATGTTTTGGTTCTGTTTGGGTGAGTTCAAACCGACTCTCATTACATGCTCTGAGCGTACCGTTACATGGCTATTTGTTCTGGCAGTAATTAATTTTCTATTTGTTTATGACGGGTTACGTGAGAGGTTGCTGTTTGTTCTGTTATTTGTTCCGTTGTTCTGTTTATTTGCTACAGAGTCTTATCGGTTTTACGAAATAATCGCTTGCTTGTTATTGATTCTATCCGCTAAGAATGTATCTTTTAAGGTGGTTGGGTGGATATCTGTCATCTGTGGTTCTGCCTGGATGTTATCAAGTGCTATAGCTTGCCATCTGGGATATCTCCCTGATGTTATCAATCGCGGACGCCATAGTTTTGGAAGTATATATTTCACAGACTTGTGTTGTCATATTCTGGTGCTGTTCATTACTTTATGTATTCTTAGGAATGGTCGTCTTAAGTTGTACGAGTATATCGCAGCAGCTATCCTCATCGTTATTAATGTGAAATATATGCAGGCTAAAGTCGGTTTGATCTGCCTGTTGGTACTGTTGTTTGGAACCATGTTTTATCAGTATCTGATCCCTCGAATGCATATTAACGTATCGCTTCTTAAGAGTGTTATGAAGTATTTAATTGGTGCGTTCGTGATACTTGCTGTTTTGATGACGCTGATCACGCTCTCGTACTCTCCGGATCCTGATGTCTGGTATCACAAATACAGTTTTTTCCATACGCTGGAAATGAGATTCAGATTCGGGTATCAGGCATTCCAGAATTATGAGATATTACCTTTCGGACAATTGGTAACTGAGGTCGGTAACGGAGCAAGAACAGACGGAGGCCCGGCAGAGACGTATTTTCTTGATATTTCCTATATAAGGCTGCTCTTTATCTATGGTTGGGTGATACTTCTTGTAGTTATGATCCTTTATACGCAGCTTCAGGTAAACCTCTATAAGAAGAAGTGTTTTTACCTTATGTTTGTTGTGGCGGTTTTTGCTTTGGATTGTTCAGTCGAGCATCATATGGTTGATCTGTCTTATTGCATTCTTCCGTATCTTCTGTTTGCCAGATACGAATGGGTGCACGCGAAGTCTGCTATTTCGCCCTGTACAGTCTGTAGCACTCGACCCAGGTGTTATCTTCAGCCTCTTCTGCGATCAACTCGAATACATAGTCATCACCGAGATTGTTGGTGAGGAAGTATGTATTCTCCGGGAAAGCGCTCAGTTCATTAATATCACCGTAAGGAAGATCATCACCCCATACGAGGCAGGTGTATTCTTCGTTCCTGTCGATATTCCAGAAAGTAATGTCAGGTCTGAATTCTGTCGTGTAGGAGTATGCACTGGCTATAACAGGCTGTGAATGAACGATTATTACCGATCCTTCCGGGAGGTTATCGCTGATGTCCTGTGCGATGGCCAGACTGTTGGAGAATCTGCCTGTGATGTCACTGCGGATATCCGTAACTACATACTTATAGCTAATTACGCAGATGACTGTGAGTATTACCGTGGATACTATGTAGTTCCATCGGGTCTTATTACCCTTGTCAGACTCATCCTTAGATATCCAGATACCAAAGAGGATGATATAGAAGAAGACCAGAGCCAGCTGTATATGCTCACAGCTTCTGATAAGGGTAACAATAGCCAGATAACCGCCCAGACCGGTAAGAATGACCGGGATAAGCCAGAGAGCTCTCTTATTACGGGTTCTGATTCCTTCGATTACGAAGGCAATAAACAGAACTATCAGGAGGGCTGTGATTATGTAGTAAACAGTACCGTAGCTGTAAACCTTCTCGATGACTGAATGGAATTTGAGGATCATCAGGTCGGGGACCATATTAATCTTGAGGTAGTCCCATGTGATTCTGATGGCCGTGGGCTTCGCTTCGCTCTGATGGAGTTCATCGAATGCCACGATAAAGCTTAACGCAGGGATTAGAAGAGGAATAATCCTTCTTCTGTCCTTGCTTATAATGCACTCGATAGCATGCTCGACGAATAAAGCTGCGGCGAGCGCCAGTAACAGAACATGAGTCTGAAGCATCAGGGCGAGTGCGATACAGTAAGGGATCGGCTTCTCCGCTCTGTTCTTCCTCACGGCTGCAGTGAAGATGATAGTGAGGAAGATGATGCAGTAACATCTGGATATAACTGCGTTGTAGTAAACGAATAACGAGCTGACTGCGATAAGGCATTTGATTACCGGATGGAACGGTGCATTATACATGAAGATGAATACCGCGACGGTCATTACTACGGCGGATATGATGTATATGGAGCTGAATGTGCCGCCTAAGCGATACCAGCACTTAAGAATGATAAACCAGGGGATGAAGTGACCTTCAGTGGACATGAGATCGTACATCTCAGGCAAGGAGAGATTCCTGGCAATTGACCACGCCTGGCCTTCGTCACGCCATGCTTCGTGGTATCTTGAGATGAGTATGTTCGCGATAAAGTAGATAAGTGATACGACGCCGCTTAATATCAGAAGCTTCCTGTTATCAACCTTCTTATCTTCCATTACGGTATGTCCCCCTGAAGTTATGCGCATAGATTATACCAAAAATAGGCCGGGGTCTCCCGGTTTGGCTGATAAGCGCGTGAAGTTGTATAATACGCAGGTATTGTTAATTAGGGGGAACTATGAAAGCTCTTATTCTTAATTCAGGTCTGGGATCCCGTATGGGCGTGCTTACATCCGAGCATCCGAAGTGTATGACGGAAGTAACCGCCAGAGATACTATCCTTTCGCGTCAGCTCAAGCTCATCGCTGAAGCAGGGATAGAAGAAGTGGTCATGACCACAGGTTACTACGACGATGTCCTCGTTAATTACTGCGAGTCTCTCGACCTGCCCCTTCACTTCACATTCGTGAAGAACCCCGTTTATGACAAGACTAACTATATATACAGCATCTACTGCGCGAGGGAACACCTCGATGACGATATCGTATTGATGCACGGCGATCTCGTATTCGAGAACGAAGTATTCGATATGGTTATGGCATCCGAGGTCTCCTGCATGACAGTATCCTCCACGCTTCCTCTGCCTGAGAAGGACTTCAAGGCTCAGGTCGTTGACGGCAAGGTCATGAGAGTAGGGGTCGATATCTTCGATGAGGCTATGGAGGCTCAGGCTCTCTACAGACTTAACAAGGAAGACTGGAAGGTCTGGCTTAACAAGATCATCGAGTTCTGCGAGTCCGGCAATACGAAGGTATATGCAGAGAATGCACTTAATGAACTTAACGGTGCAGCTAATATCAGTGCACTCGATGTTAAGGATCTTCTGTGCGCAGAGATTGATAACCCCGAAGACCTCGAGGTCGTAAGCTCCAAGCTTAAGCAGATCGAGAACCGCACAGTATATATGTGCTTCTCCACGGATATTATTCACGGCGGTCATATCGCGATCATCAAGAAGGCGAGAAGGCTCGGTAAGCTCATCATCGGTGTTATGTCCGATGAGGCTGTTATGGCATATAAGCGCTATCCGCTCGTTCCGAGCTCTGAGCGTAAGAGACTGTTCGAGAATATCGCGGGAGTCTATAAGGTAGTTGATCAGGATGAACTGTCCTACCGCGAGAATATTAAGAAGTACCATCCCGATATCGTCGTTCACGGCGATGACTGGTGCACGGGTTTCCAGAAGCCCATCCGCGATGAGGTGGAAGAATGCCTGGGCGAATACGGCGGCAAGCTCGTCGAGTTCCCTTACAGCAGCGACGATAAGTATAAGGATATCCAGAACAGAACGAGAAGTGAGCTCGCGATGCCTGATGTGCGCCGCGGAAGGTTAAGAAGAGTCCTCGATATCAAGGGGCTCATCACTGCGATGGAAGCTCATGACGGTCTTACGGGACTTATCGTCGAGAATACTGTTGTACATAAGGACGGCGGTACGCGTCAGTTCGATGCTATGTGGGTATCATCCCTGTGCGATTCTACAGCTAAGGGTAAGCCCGATATCGAGCTGGTCGATATGACGAGCCGTTTCCGTACGATAGAAGATATTACTGAAGTAACGACGAAGCCCATTATCTTCGACGGTGATACCGGCGGAAGAACTGAGCATTTCGTATATACGGTGCGTTCGCTCGAGCGCCTCGGTGTCTCGATGGTTATCATCGAGGATAAGACGGGACTTAAGAAGAACTCCCTGTTCGGCACCGAAGTAGAGCAGACGCAGGACAGCATCGAGAACTTCTGTGAGAAGATCAGAGCCGGCAAGAAGGCGCAGAGGACGAAGGAGTTTATGATCTGTGCCCGCATCGAGTCCCTTATCCTCGAGCAGGGTATGGAGGACGCGCTGACGCGAGCTTTCGCTTTCGTTGAGGCAGGTGCAGATGCCATCATGATCCACAGCCGTAAGAAGGATCCTGCCCAGATACAGGAGTTCATAAGCAAGTTCAGACAGAAGGATGAGACCACGCCTGTCGTACTCGTGCCGACAAGCTTCAACAGCGTGAAGGAAGACGAGTGGAAGGCGCTTGGTGCTAATGTGATTATTTACGCGAACCAGCTGATGCGTGCTGAGGTTCCCGCCATGACGAAGGTGGCCGAGAGCATTCTCGAGAACAGCAGAGCGCAGGAGTGCGATGACATGCTGATGCCGTTCAGCGACATCATCCGCATGATCCCCGAAGAGGTATGAGATGATTATTACCGCCGAGAATAACTACGCAGGTCTTGATAAGTGGCTCGAAGATAAGAAGAAGGTTCTTCTCGTCTGCGACGAGTCGCTTAAGTTCCTTGAGGACTTCAATAAGAAGCTCGATGGTATCAAGACGCCGATGGTGCATTTCTCGGATTTCCATCCGAACCCGCTCTATGAGAGCGTAGTGAAGGGTGTAGGAGTGTTCTTAGGCGAGCAGTGCGACAGCATCATGGCTGTAGGCGGAGGCTCCGCGATCGACGTAGCCAAGTGCATCAAGCTCTATTCTAATATGCCCGGCGACGGTGCTGACGGATCGTGGCTCGCTGAAACTATCGTTCCGAATGACATTCCGTTACTCGCGATGCCGACTACTGCCGGTACGGGTTCGGAGGCTACACGCTACGCAGTTATCTACTACGACGATAAGAAGCAGAGCATAACGAGCGAGAGCTTTATTCCCGGAACGGTCCTTATGGATCCGAATTCCCTGAAGACACTTCCTCTGTATCAGAAGAAGGCGACCATGTGCGATGCTCTGTGCCATGCGATAGAGAGTTACTGGTCGGTCAACAGTACCGAAGAGAGTAAGGAATACAGCCGTGCTGCCATCGAAGGCGTGATCAGGAATATGGACGGCTATCTTAATAACACCGAAGAGGGAAGAGCAGGAATGCTCCTTGCTGCGAATACAGCAGGCAAGGCGATCAATATCACCCAAACGACTGCAGGACACGCGATGTGCTATAAGGTGACGAGCCTGTTCGGATGCGCTCACGGCCATGCGGCTATCCTGTGTGACAGAGTGCTGTTCCCCTGGATGCTTAAGAATACTGATAAGTGCATCGACCCAAGAGGCGAGGATTATCTTAAAAAGACTCTCGAAGAGCTTAAGTCGATCCTGGGCCTCGAGCTCGAGTCTTTGTTCAATGACTTAGGTCTCACGGTTCCCGAGGCAACGGCTGAACAGTATGAGATGCTTAAGACGAGCGTCAATCCCGTAAGACTTAAGAACCACCCGATAGCCCTGGATCTCGAGACTATCGATATGCTTTACCATGAGGCTCTGAACTGATATTAGTTCTTTATTTCTTGTTCATTCAGAGATATAATTCTGTTGTAAATGAACAAATAGAGGTGCATTTCACGTGAATCTTACCCGAAAACAGTTCGATGTACTGTGTGCGATAACAGAATCTGACACGAGCCTGACCCAGCGAGATCTCGAGAAGACAACGGGTTATTCGCTCGGAACAATCAATAAGACAGTCAAGGAATTAAGTGATGAAGGCCTTATCGAAGACGGCAGTGTTACCGAGAAGGGAATCGCCGCACTCGAGCCTTACCGCGTTAAGCGCGCAGTGTTCATCGCTGCAGGATTCGGTTCGCGCATGGTACCGATCACTCTTAATACTCCTAAGCCGCTCGTTCGCGTTAAGGGCGTACGCATCATCGATCATCTGATCGACGCCTGCCTCGCTGTCGGCATCGAGGAGATCTATATTGTAAGAGGTTACCTTGCAGAACAGTTCGACCAGCTTCTGTATAAGTACCCGATGATCAAGTTCCTCGAGAATCCTGTTTACAACGAAGCCAATAATATTAGTTCCGCACTGCTGGCGGGAGACTTGCTCGGGAACGCGTATGTTTTCGAGGCGGACCTGCTTATAAGCAACCCCGCGATCATTACCAGGTACCACTACACTTCCGACTTCCTCGCGATCAAGAAGGACCGCACGGACGACTGGTGCTTCGAGGTGAAGGACCGCGTTATCGTGGAGGAGAAGGTCGGCGGCACAGGTGACAATATCTGGCAGATGGTCGGCATCTCCTACTGGGATAAGGAGGACGGCAAGAAGCTCACGAACGATATCGCCGAGGTTTATTCCGAGCCGGGCGGTAAGGAGCGTTACTGGGAGCAGGTGCCTCTCGTTTACCGTAAGAAGAATTATGCCGTCGAAGTGCGCGAGTGCGTCGACGAGGATATAGTCGAGATCGATACCTTCAGAGAGCTGAAGCAGATCGATCCGACCTACGACGTGTGAGGATGAAGTATGGAAAGCATCAAGCGTAACGTACTGCTTAATCCCGGTCCGTCCACGACGACGGATACGGTCAAGTATGCTCAGGTAGTTCCCGATATCTGCCCGCGCGAGAAGGAGTTCGCAGGACTGATGAAGGGGCTGCGCGAGGACCTCGTTAAGATCGTTCACGGCGACCTTGATAAGTACACGAGTGTGCTGTTCTGCGGCTCGGGTACTCTTAATATCGATGTATGTCTTAACTCGCTTCTGCCCGAGGGTAAGAAGATCATGGTTATCAATAACGGCGCGTATTCTTCACGTGCCGTCGAGGTGTGCGAGTACTACGGTCTGCCTCATATTAATCTGCAGTTCCCGATTGACCGGCAGCCTGACCTCGAGCTTGTAGAGAAGAAGCTTAAGATGCACCGCGACGTAGGTGTCGTATATGTGACTCATAATGAGACGGGTACGGGACTTCTGAATCCTATCCGCGAGATCGGTGCACTGGCACATCATTACGGTGCGACGTTTATTGTTGATACGACTTCCACTTATGCGATGCGTCCCATCGATATCGAGAAGGATAATATCGACTTCCTGATGGCGTCCGCGCAGAAGGGTCTGATGTCGTTCACGGGCCTGTCGTTCGTTGTAGGTAACCGTGCGATTATCGAGAAGTCTGCTAACTATCCGAAGAGATCTTATTACTGCAATCTGTTCCTGCAGTACGACTGCTTCGAGAAGACGGGCGAGATGCATTTTACTCCGCCGGTCCAGACTATCTATGCGACGCTCGAGGCTCTGAAGGAGTACTGGGCTGAGGGAGAAGAGGCCAAGTGGGCGCGCCATACGCGTGTGTTCAATGCTATTAATGAGGGGTTAGATGAGCTCGGTTTCCGCCAGGTGATTAAGCCTGAGTGGCGCGCGGGACTCGTGTGCTCCGCGATCTATCCTGATGACCCGAACTGGTCATTCGAGAAGGTTCATGATTATTGTTATGAGAGAGGCTTCACGATCTATCCCGGCAAGGTCTCAACGACTCCTTCGTTCAGACTGTGCGCACTCGGTGCGATCGATGAGTCGGATATAAAGGATTTCTTCGTCGTATTCCGCGAGGCTCTCGAGTCTACCGGAGTCGCTATCCCCGTACAGTATAAGGAGAGCTAAATATGAAATCAGTCTACACATGTTTCTGCACTGACGTCATCCATGACGGACACCTGAATATCATCAACGAGGCACGTAAGCTCGGACGCGTTATCGTCGGCTGCCTGTCTGATGAGGCACTGATCCGCTATAACAAGTTCCCGACTATCAGCCAGGAGGAGCGTATCAAGCTCTACCGCACACTCGAGGGTGTCGAGGAAGTTGTTATCCAGAATGACACTTTCTACGATGATGTAGTTACTCTGATCAAGCCTGATTATATCCTCCACGGTGATAACTGGCTTGAAGGTCCTGAGAAGGCTATCCGCGATCACGTGGAAGAGCTGGTTAAGACGTATGGTGGTGAGATTGTCGATATCCCTTATACATATAACGAGAAGGTTCGTAAGATCGACCTTCAGCTTCGTGAGAAACTCGCGATGCCTGAATACCGCCGTAAGAGACTGCGCCAGCTTATCAAGATGACGCCTGTTGTTAAGGCGATGGAAGCACACAGCGGTCTTACGGGACTAATCGTAGAGAAGACCGTCGTAGAGCACGAGGGCAGACTCGACCAGTTCGATGCGATGTGGGTGTCGTCTCTGTGCGACTCCACTGCCAAGGGTAAGCCTGACATCGAGCTTGTCGACATGACTTCCCGTTTCCGTACTATCGACGACATCATGGAAGTAACGACGAAACCGATTATTTTCGACGGCGACACGGGCGGACTTACCGAGCACTTCGTGTACACCGTAAGATCCCTCGAGCGCATGGGCGTGTCCGCGGTAATTATCGAGGACAAGAAGGGCCTCAAGAAGAACTCGCTGTTCGGCACTGAAGTAGAGCAGACGCAGGCGACCATCGAGGAGATGAGTGCGAAGATCGCTGCCGGTAAGCGTGCGCAGCTGACCGACGACTTCATGATCATCGCTCGTATCGAGTCTCTTATTCTCGAGCAGGGCATGGAGGACGCGCTGGAGAGAGCAAGGGCTTTTGTTAAGGCGGGCGCTGACGGCATCATGATCCACTCCCGTAAGAAGGACCCGGCCGAGATTGTCGAGTTCTGCGACAAGTTCAGGGAAGAGGACAAGGAGACGCCGATCGTCGTTGTGCCTTCCAGCTTCAACATCATCACCGAAGAGGAACTCGCTTCCCACGGCGTCAACATCGTTATCTACGCGAACCAGCTGACACGTGCGGCTTTCCCCGCGATGCAGCAGACTGCAGAGGATATCCTGAAGTACCACCGCGCGAAAGAAGTCGACGACCGACTCATGCCTATCAAGCAGATCATCACGCTCATTGACGAGCTGTAATTACTAACCTTAAGGAGCAACACCATGAAAGTAGAGAAATTAGTCGAGACAATAGGTTCAGAGTTCTATACCGGAGTTCCGGATTCACAGCTCAAGGCGCTGTGTAACTACCTGATGGACCGCTACGGCATCGATCCGAAACACCACGTTATCGCAGCCAACGAAGGTAACTGCACGGCACTTGCTGCAGGCTACCACCTCGCGACAGGCAAGTACCCTGTTGTGTATATGCAGAACAGTGGTGAGGGTAATATTATTAACCCCGTTGCTTCCTTGCTTAACGACAAGGTTTATGCGATCCCGGTTATCTTCATCGTAGGTTGGAGAGGCGAGCCCGGTATTCACGATGAGCCTCAGCACATCTACCAGGGTGAGGTTACTGTAAAGCTTCTCGACGACATGGGTATCGAGAGCTTCATTATCGGCAAGGAGACAACAGACGAGGAAGTTGCGGCTGCTATGGCGCACTTCAATGACGTGCTCGCTTCAGGTAAGGACGTTGCTTTTGTTATCCGTAAGGGCGCTCTTACTGACGCACCTAAGGTCGAGTATAAGAACGACAATACTATGGTGCGCGAGTTCATCATCCAGCATATCGTTAAGGCCAGTGGTGAGGACCCGATCGTGTCCACTACAGGTAAGGCTTCACGTGAGCTGTTCGAGACACGTGTCGCTAACGGCCAGTCCCACAAGTACGACTTCCTTACAGTAGGCTCCATGGGTCACTCTTCTTCCATCGCGCTCGGCGTCGCTATCAATAAGCCTGACACACGCGTGTGGTGTGTAGACGGTGACGGCGCTGTCCTGATGCACATGGGTTCCATGGCAGTGCTCGGCGCGAACAAGCCCAAGAATCTTATCCACGTCGTTATCAACAACGGTGCACACGAGACTGTCGGCGGCATGCCTACAGTAGCAGCCGAGATTGACCTCGTAGCCATCGCGAAAGCATGCGGCTACCCGTATGCTGTGTGTGTTGATAATTTCGAGGACCTTGATAAGGAGCTCGAGGCAGCCAAGGCTCGCGGTGAGCTTTCACTCATCGAGGTTAAGTGCTCTATCGGCGCGCGTGAGGACCTCGGCCGTCCTACTACGACAGCACTCGAGAACAAAGAGAACTTCATGGAGTACCTGGGCACACTATGAACCACGCTGACCCGCAGACCATCAAGAATATCAACGAAGCCGCGCTGAAGGAGTTCATCGCGCACGGATATAAGAACGCTTCGCTGCGTGCCATCGCACGTGAGGCGGGGGTCACTACGGGTGCGTTCTACGGTTACTACAAGAGCAAGGCAGATGTGTTCGACGGTATAGTCGCACCGCATGCTTCATTTTTACGGGAGCTGTTTGCCGAGTCGTGGGCTAGCTATGAGGATTTTGGTAAGTCCCGATTCTCCCGCCTGATCGTGTACACGTTCGATAATATCGATGTAGTACGCCTGCTGGTGTCGGGAAGTGAAGGAACGTCTTATGCAGAGTTCTTCCACGAGCTGACGGAGTTGATGGCGGATGGGCTGAAGCCGTATTGCTCGGATCTGAGTGTCGACTTCGTGCACTCGCTGATTAGCGGACTGTTCGCGTCTTACTGCGAGCTTGTTATCCACGATGCAGGTCGATGTAAGGCAGGAACCGCGATGCAGAAATTGTGGGAGTTCTACGAGGCCGGCTGGTCTAAGGTTTTATAAGGAGAGTTTAAGTTTATGAAGCATGTTAAGTTCGCCCCCAAGGGCATATGCGCACAGCAGATTGATTTTGATGTAGATGAGGAAGGCAAGATCCATAATGTCGAGTTCGTAGGAGGCTGCAACGGCAACCTGAAGGCGATCGGAATTCTTGTTGAAGGACAGGATGCTTCTGCGATTGCTCAGATGCTCCGCGGCAATACGTGCGGATTTAAGCCCACGTCCTGTGCCGATCAGTTAGCGATCGCGATAGAGGAGAATACGTAAGTTTTATAAAGTGGGAATTTCTAAGCGAACCCGCAAGCCCCTGTTATCAGGGGCTTTTCTTATTTTCTTGTCCCATTAATATCCCAGAAAATAGGGAATTATTTTATCTTGTTTTTACCCCCTCCGCGGTGCTACCTTGGTAGTATGGAATATGGAATCGTGAGTCAGGAGTTCTACATCGGCCGCTTTCTCTACCTGACTTCTGAATTAGATAAGCTGCCGAAGATAACACATATCAAAAAAGGCGACGGGACAGCTATGTCCATTCGCTGGAAAGATGCCGACGGTACGGATAGGAGACACAGGTTAACTGCGGAGACTCCTGAGCTTGAGAAGTTCAAGAAGATGGAATTAAGGAGGACCATTCTTCAGGAGAAATTAGATAAGCTTCTCGCTTCATGGGAAATGGAACATGGCGGATCGTTGGAGGACTTAGCAGAAGGCTATGTGCTGAAACCCAACACGACCAATCCGTACGATTCATCATTCTATGAATCGCTTAAGGAAGACAATAACTCATATCCCAAGAGCCGTCAGGTTATTCACAACGGAATGGTGATGAGATCATTCTTTGAGGCTGATGTCGCCCAAGTGTTGGAAGATCTGGGAATAGACTACAAGTATGAAGTCTGCTTCAGGTTCGGAAACAACGGTGATATGAGCCCCGATTTCTCGATGAACTTCCCGGAGTTTAACAGATGCGGATTTATGGAGGCGGTGGGAGGTATGAACAACTTCTCGTATATCAACTCCAATTCCGATAAGTTCGCCAACTACGCGAACGCGGGTCTCGTTATCAATCGGGATATCATCTATGTGGCAGGCGAAGGTGATTATCGCCCCGATCATGGAACGATCAGACGCATTATTGGAGTGATGCTCGACGCGCTGGCCAAGCAATTCGTGTTCAGGAAGACTTAAATAGGTCTCAGTGCCTCAGACTGTGCCCCAAAAGTGTGGAATGAGGCACTGTTTGAGGCATTATAGGTCAAAAGTGCCCGGAACTGTGCCCCACAAGTGCAGAATGAGGCACTCTTCGAGGCACTGGATACCCAACGGGACGGAAAATTACTTCTCTTCAGCCTTGATGTACAGCGGGCGGCGCTTAACTTCGATGAATGTGCGGCCGATGTACTCGCCGAGGAGGCCGAGTGACATGAGTGTCAGGCCGCCGATGAAGAGGATGAAGCACAACAGAGAAGGATAACCCGGAACTTCGTTATAGATGCGCAGGATGATCGCGCGGATGAAGTAGTAGATAAGATAGAAGAATCCGAGTCCTGCGAATAAGAATCCGAGATATGTAGCAAGTCTAAGCGGCGCGGTCGTGAACGATACGATACCGTCGATCGCATACTTGAACAGCTTCCAGAAGCTCCACTTAGTCTCGCCGGCAACTCTCTCAGTGTTAACATACTCGATCCACTTGGTTCTGAAGCCGACCCACGCGAAGATACCCTTCGAGAATCTCTGGCGCTCGTTAAGGTCGAGAATCGCATCGACAACCTGGCGCTTCATCAATCTGAAGTCACGCGCACCGTCAGCAATCTCAACTTCAACCATGCGGTTGATCAATCTATAGAACATACGGGCAAAGAATGAACGAATCTTAGGCTCGCCTTCACGTGTAACACGACGTGAAGCTACGATATCCGCCTCGTCATTCTCGATAGACTTGATCATTGAAGGAATCAAAGACGGCGGATCCTGCATATCGGCATCCATGATGGCAACCAGATCTCCCTTAGACTTCTCAAGTCCTGCATACATCGCGGATTCCTTACCGAAGTTACGGGAGAAGATAATGTACTTTACATCAGGATCGTTCTCAGCGAAGCCCTTGATAACATCGGAAGTCTTATCGCGGCTGCCGTCGTTAACGAAAATAAACTCGAACGTATGCTCCGTTACTTCCTTACGAACATCGCACAGCGCATTGTACAGAAAAGGCAGAGCCTCTTCTTCGTTGTAACAGGGTACGATCAGACTTACGAGCATACGATCCTCCGTGGGTCCGCTCTTATAACAAAAAGAGCAATTTGTATTATAATAGCACACATGAGGACCACTGATACACTTAAGACCACACGAAGTCTCAAAGACTTCTCACTCGAGATAGGTTACACGGCGTATTTCCGTGCAGCGCTCCTCTACTTAACCATCCCGGTTCTTATCTTCTTCGTAGGCTACCTCAAGATCTGGTGGGCACTGCTCTTCACGGCACTCACAGTCTTCGCGGGCTTCATGGTACTCCGTAACCTCGAAAAGAACCCCGACGGCACTCAGGCTGACACAAGCAAGTTCAGCATCAAGTTAGACTTCAAGTACTTAGCGGTGATCATTCCGCTGATTTTACTCACAACTTATATCGCAGGCGTAGGCGAGTTCGCATTCTCATCGGGCGACCACACGATAAGATATGCGATACTGCACGATCTGGTTAACTACAAGTGGCCGGTAATCTATGATTTCCAGACTCAGCAGAACCCGACAGTCTCCGCTTACTTAGGTGAGGGAGAAGTAGCGTTCGCATACTATTTTGTATTCTGGATGGTTCCTGCGGTAATCGGTAAAGTCGCAGGATTACTCGTAGCAAGAATCGCACTCTTCATCTGGTCTGCACTCGGAATCTTCCTAGTGACAATCGGTGCAAGCATGCTCTACGGCAAGGCTTCGAAGGCACTTTATGTAGGAATGATCCTCTGGGCAGGATTCGATGTTATCCCTTACTACATCAACACATGGGCAGGCGTATGGACGACATGGGAGAGATGGAATGCTCACCTTATCGTCGTCGGCAATTTCTATCAGCTCATGAATGTATTCAATCAGAGCATTCCCGGCTGGATAATAACGATATTGCTCATCATGGCAGTGAACGGATCCTCGATCGGATTCCTCGGCGCGCTGATGTTCTGCTATTCTCCGTGGGCAGCGATCGGTATCGCTCCGATGTGCGTAACCAAGCTCATCACGAAGCGCGCACCCGGCAACCCGGCAGCTGGAACACTCAAGGCATTATTAACCCCCGGCAACCTCATCGCCCCGGTTATCTTCTTCATCAGTCTCGCACCGTTCTATACCGCGAACTCTAACGCGACGGGCGACAGCGGATTCATCCTGAACTTCTACCCGAGCGTATGGATATTTATCAAGGACTACCTCGCATTCATCGTTCTCGAGTTCGGCGTCTGGTTCGCACTGATCTACAGATTCCATAAGAAAGATCCTATGCTTCTGACGGCGCTCGTCACTATGCTGATCATACCTTTCTACAAGATCACGTATGCGAACGACTTCCTCATGAGAGGCAGCATGGCGCCTCTGTTCCTGATCTCGCTATATGCAGTGTTCTGGGTAACGGACAACTTCCACAAGTGCCTCGGCAGCAAGAAGTTCGAATTGAAGCCGCGCCTCGCAGTCCTCACACTTATCATCGCGGCATACACGACTTTCAATCTTCTGCTCTATTCCTCACTCATGACAGTCCAGGTAAGACTCATGGGCGACACGGAAAGCGACGTCGCACACAACATCGAGTCGTTCGGCAACATAAGAAAAGCGGACGAGGTGGAAGTAATCAACACGCAGTTCTTCGTCTACAACTACGAGGACACGATTTTCTTCAAATATCTGGCCAAGTAAATTATAATTAATGCATTAAACGAACGGAGTTATCTATGAAGGAAGAGCCGACGCTCAAGAAACGCTCATCACAGCCCAAGCCCTCAAGCGGCGGCAAGCTGTCCGCAAACTCATTCAAGTACCCGGTATTGGCAGCGCTCATCACGGCAGTATGTTTCTGCCTGATGTTAATGATCAGTCAGAAGTATCCGTTCGGACGCTATACCACACTGATCTCAGATCTCGAAGCTCAGTACGCGCCTTATCTGTTCCTTTACAAGGCGAAGCTTCTCACGGCTAACTGGGGCCGCATAATCTCCGACTTCGGTTACTCATTCAGCCTCGGCGCAGGAAAGAACTTCGCGGGCACATTCGGTTATTACCTCGCGAGCCCGCTTAATCTTCTCGTATTGTTATTCAAGCCCGAGCAGGCGAACGAATTCGTTATGCTTCTCATGGGAATCAAGCTCTCACTCGCAGCTGCATTCATGAGTGCATTTATCGAGCAGAGGGCTGAGAAGAAGGGAACATACTGGCCCGCCATCTGGGGTGTCATGTATGCATTCTCTTCCTACACGATGCTGTTCCTGTTCCACATCATGTGGCTCGACGGCTATATGCTTCTGCCGCTGCTCCTGTTCTTCATCGAGCGTTATCTTAAGAACGGCAAGCTCACGGGCGTAAGCATCGTCCTTTTCCTGCTGTTCCTGTCTAACTACTACATCGCTTATATGGCGGGCATCTACTCGTTCATCTACCTGCTGTCACGCATGTACCTGACAGACATGTACAGGAAGGAGTGCCGTCCCGTTAAGGTCATCGGCAGATTCGTCGCACGAGCGGTCTGCGCAGGCCTCACACTCGGAATCATTCTCGTACCGGTCGGCCTCGATACGATCCGCAATGCTGACCCCACACACTCTGCTGACAAGAGCGACTACGTGGGCTTCACCCTCGCGAAATTCCTCGACCGCATCTTCTTAGGTTACGCGGGTGAATTCAATGACGTGCTCATCTCGAACATGCCGCTGATCTTCGTCAGCAGCATCGTCACTTTCCTGTGCGTGCTCTTCCTCGTAAGCCGCGCATTCTCAGGCAAGACAAAGAAGTTCTACACGGTAGTATTCGTTCTTATCTACGCCATGCTCGCGATCGATTTCCTCGATGTCGCATGGCAGGTGTTCGACAGCCCGAACTGGTTCTGGCATCGTGAGTCATTCGTATTCATTACGTTCTTCCTGACAGTGTCATATCACGTGTTCGAGCACATCAAGGAAGTCACAAATCAGGAAATCGTAAGAACCGCAGGAATCCTCGGCATACTCCTTCTTCTTGCACACAGCTTCGGCGATATGAAGGAGAACGGAATCCTGTTTGTATTTAACCTGTGCATCATAATCGCAGTGACACTTTTCCTCATCGGATTGCGAAAGGATAAGTGGGGAGATGAGCTGAAGAATATGGGCAAGATCCTGCCGGTTCTTCTTGCTGCGTGCTGTGTATACGAGACCGCATTCCTCGCACCTTTACAGTCAGCAGGCACAGCGACGCTCTCGATATCTGCATGTGACGGAGAGGACTTCGTTGTAGGCATGCTGCTTTTCGAGGACTACACAGAGGCATCACAGATGCTGGGCAACGGCTTCCGTAACGAGTACGACTGCTTCCGCACGGAAGACGATGTCGCAGTCGCCGGTTCCGCGGAGTACACGGGCTACAGAGCGATCACTGTCTTTAACTCGAATTCGAATAAGATGTTCGGCCGCTTCTTAAAGCAGCTGGGCTACTGTGTTAACTATAACTACTTCGCGGCGGGATGCGCTTACCAGGCGCCCGCGACGGATGCATTTTTCTCGATCGGAACGATCTACTCGACTTCCGATGAGTATCAGGGTGCGGACATGCTCGTGGAGAATGATGAGATGTCATTCTACGTGAACCGTTCCGTACTGCCGCTCGCATTCACGGCGAACAGAGATGCGAGAACATTCGACTACTATCAGCTCGAGACCGCGGTGAATGAGAAGAATTATTTCGACTTCCAGAACGACTGGTACAGATCGCTGTTCGATTGCTTCACGGACGATTTCTATATCGCAGTTGATGAAGCGGATATCGAGCAGGATCTGATCAACGCCACGATCATCAATATCTACGATTACCAGAACCCTGTTCACGATGAAGATGAGAGTGAAGAGGTAACAACGCCTCTTGCGACCGGCGATTCGAAGACCTTCGATCCCGACGATCTCGGACTCGAGGTGATCTCCGATTACCTGGATACTCAGACGGAAGTTTACAGAACGAATAAGAATCTGCCGATCATCCTCAACTATACGATCACGGTTACAAGACCTGACGAGCTTTACATCAACATCTCCGTTCCGAGAGTGAACAGCGGTTCCGAAGTCTGGCTGAACGGCGAGAATATCGCTAGTTATCCCGCGAGAACCTTCTATTCATCTATCCTGAGACTCGGCGCTTACGAGCCCGGCGATACAGTTCAGGTAACGATCATGGCGGATTACGACATGTGGACATACTCGGATATCAACTTCGCATACTTCGATCTCGAATCATTCGAGAGCCAGTTCGCCGGCATCGACACAACAGCCACGACTATGACCGAGGTCGACGACGGTTACGTAACATTCGAGGCTGACGTGAATTCAGGCGAGATGATCCTAACATCCATCCCTTACGAAGAGGGCTGGACGGCTTATATCGACGGTAGTGAGGCAGACATCATCCCTTATGAGGACGCTCTTATCTCACTTGACGCCGAACCCGGTCACCACAACGTAAGACTTACGTTCACTCCTCCGGGATTTAAGGCCGGCGCAGTGCTGTCATTGTTTGGAATCATTGGCTTCGCGGCCCTTGAGATAGCTGACAGGAAAAATAAAAGATAATTTAACGCCTGTTACGTTATAATAGGCGAGGAAAAACACCTAATTAATAGGAGGCTTATGACATGAGCGCAGCAGATATCTATAAGATTTGGAGCACAGATCCTTTCTTCGATGAGAAGACAAAGGGCGAGCTTATCGCTATCGCAGACGATGCTACAGAGATCGAGGACAGATTCTATAAGGATCTCGAGTTCGGTACAGGCGGATTAAGAGGCATCATCGGCGCAGGTACAAACAGAATCAATGCTTATACAGTCGCTAAGGCTTCTGCAGGTCTTGCAGACTATATCGTAGCTAACGGCGAAGAGGCTAAGAAGAGAGGCGTAGTTATCTGCCACGATTCAAGACATTTCTCTCCCGAGTTCGCTCAGGTAGCAGCTCAGGTATTCGCTAACGCGGGCATCAAGGTTTACCTTACAGACGAGCTTCGTCCGGTACCTATGTGCTCATTCTCAGTAAGATACTTCAACGCATTCGCAGGAGTTATGATCACAGCTTCCCACAACCCGCCGAAATACAACGGCTACAAGGTTTACGGCGAGGACGGCGGTCAGGTTACAGAGGCAGCTGCAGCTGCAATCCTCGAGAACATGGCCAAGTACGCTGACGTAAGAACTACGAAGATGGCTGATTTCGATGAGGCGCTCGCTTCCGGTCTTATCCAGAGATTCGGACCCGAGGTAGACATCGCTTACACAGAGATGTTGAAGAAGCTCGTAATCGACGAGGAGTCTATCAAGAGACAGGCTAACATCTCCGTTGTTTACACACCTCTGCACGGTTCCGGTAACAAGCCTGTTAGAAGAATCCTCAAGTCCATCGGACTTAACAACGTTTATGTTGTTCCCCAGCAGGAGCTTCCTGACGGAGCTTTCCCTACAGTTAAGACACCTAACCCTGAGGATCCCGCTGCTCTTACACTCGGTATCGAGCTTGCTAAGAAGGTTGGCGCTGACCTCGTGTTCGGTACAGACCCTGACTCCGACAGACTCGGAATCGCTGTACGCACTAAGGACGGCGAGTACAAGGCCCTCACAGGTAACCAGGTTGGCCTTATGCTCCTCGACTACATCCTCGATTCCAAGAAGAAGCTCGGAACACTCGAGGACAAGGCATTCGCTTGTACAACAATCGTTTCCACAAAGCTTTGTAAGGCTGTCTGCGAGGCTTACGGCGTAGAGCTTCAGGAGACACTCACAGGTTTCAAGTACATCGGTGAGAGAATCAAGGTTGACGACGAGTTCGGCGACAAGAAGTTCCAGTTCGGTTTCGAGGAGTCTTACGGCTACCTCTCTGGCACAGATGTAAGAGATAAGGACGCTGTCGTAGCAGCAATGCTCGTATGCGGTATGGCTTGCCAGTCTCAGGATATGGGCGAGACACTTATCGACAGACTTTACAGAATCTACAACAAGTACGGCTACGGCTTCGAGCAGGCAGTCTCCTTCACACGTGAAGGTAAGGAAGGCCTCGAGAAGATCAAGAACGGCATGATCGCTATGAGAGCTGAGCTCGAGGCTTGCAAGACAGCCGAGGATGCAGCAAACCTCATCGGCGGACCTAAGCCCATTGCAGTTCGTGACTACCAGAAGGGCGTAAGATACGACTTCTCCGACGGCGAAGTTAAGACAACAGAGCTCACACTCCCTAAGTCCAACGTATTGCTCTACGAGCTCGGCGGCGACAAGGGTCTCGACTGGGCATGCGCAAGACCTTCCGGTACAGAGCCTAAGCTCAAGATCTACTTCGGTGTTTACGATTCTGACGAGAAGACAGCTTCTGACAGACTTGAGTCTATCAAGGGTCAGATGAGCGCTTTCGTAGAGAACAAGCTCGGATAATGATCGCTTATAACCTTCAGCCGATCGCGGTAAGAGGGCTTACCGGTATAGGTAATTACACCGCCGAAGTCGCTTCCAGGCTGATAGGTGAGAGTGATGAGCTTCACGCTTTTGACTTTATGGGTCGTAACGGCGTGAAGGACATTCTCGAAGAGAATTTACATATGAATTTAAGCGGGAACGATCTGCATGTTGTCAGATCGCTCCCGCTTTCTGTTTACATCCGCATGGGGAAATTCGGCAAGATCATGCCGTACCACAGCCTCACGCATTCGAAGGCCGACATGACGGTGTTCTTTAACTACCTCACGCCCGGCGGCCTTAAGGGGAAGAACATGATCACCATCTACGACCTCGTGTCGGAGAGATTCCCCGAGACCATGGACGCCCGTAACAGAAGGCTGCTTAGAGGCCACCTGCAGGATTCCGCAAACCGCGCGGCTACCGTGCTCACTATCTCCGAGTTCTCGAAGCGCGAGATCATGGACGTGCTGCACGTGCCCGAGGAGAACATTTTCGTTGGGTGCTGCGGAGTAGACACAGACTTCTACACGCCCGGCAAAGGCTTCCAGACTGACATAAACACGAAACACAACCTCGAGCGCTACATTCTGTATGTGGGCACGCTCGAGCCCCGCAAGAACATCAAGTGCCTTATCGAGTCTTTCACGATGATCGCGAGCAAGTTCCCCGACGTGAAGCTCGTGCTCGCGGGCGGACTCGGATGGCAGCCGGAAGAGACGTTAGAGGCGATAGAGTGCAGTTACGTGAAGGACCGCATCATCCGTACCGGTTACATCAGCAACGAGGAGAAGCGCGACCTCCTGCGAAATGCAGAGTTCTTCGTGTTCCCGAGTATTTACGAGGGCTTCGGCATGCCCGTGACGGAAGCGATGGCGTGCGGCACTGACTGCATCGTCTCGAGAAGCTCGAGCCTGGTCGAGATCGGCGAGGGCTACGTAACTCTCATCGACCCCCAGGACACGGATCTGTGGGCGCAGGCGATGGAGGGCAAGCTTCAGGAGGTTACGACAGACGACCGTAAGGCCGCTTTAAGAGCCCATGCCTGTAAGTTTACATGGGATGCTGCAGCACAGGCCTGCAGAAATGCGATCAGTCACGCTCTGTCATAATTCTCAATAAGTTCAATTGAATAAGATGCTATGTTGTAAGCGCTGTCGAAGCTGCGGTATTCTTCCTGCGCGGCGCGGATCTTCTTAAGTCCTGCGGCATTATCCGCCAGAAGATCTCTGATCACCGCGACCACATCGCGCTTGGATATGCTGACGGCTCCCAGTGAGTGCTCCACGGCAAGCGTAAAGTTGCCGCGCTCCTGTTCGAGGAAGGGACCTGTCATTATGACCGGTATCCCCAGCGTAACGGCTTCCGTTAACGTATTCGGGCTTCCTCTTGTGATGAGAAGGTCGTTACGGAGCATCTCATATTCTATATCATCGACGAATTCCAGTATGCGGACACGGTCCCCGAATTCGCCTTTAAGACTTGTCTGAAAACTGTCGTGTAACTTCTTGTTACGCCCGCATATAATCGTAAGATTCGCATGGGGTTCCGTGAGTATCATCTTCGCGTAGTCTTTAAGTTCCGAGCTTCCTTCGCCGCCGCTCATGAGAAGTATCTTAAGCGGCTCCCCGGGATCATATTCTCTTCGTGCCGATCCGCGCGCCGCCTTGACAAAACGGCTTCTTACCGGGAAACCTATGACCTTGAGCTTCTCCCCCGGCATCTTATGCTTAAGGCTGACTTCATAAGCTTCTTGTGTGGGGCAGATGGTCATGTATGCATCCGGGTTGCACCAGGTGCTGTGTATGCTTACGAGGTCCGCCTGCATGACGACTAACGGGATATGCGGCGCGTGCTTCTTAAGAAGTCTCGTGATGAGTGTGTTAAAGAGCGAATGTACAGTGATTATGAGGTCGGGCTTATATGTATCGATGCACTCATAGAAGCGCCTGCGGCACAACCCCGAGGTGATGATGAAGTGAGGGCGGAACATATCCGTTATCTTCCACGAGATGTTATAAAGCCAGGGCGCGTGTCGGGTGAGGATACCGTAAAGATCCGATGCGCGGTAGGCATGTCTGCCTGCGAGGTCAAAGCCGTCGATTAGCCTGACCTCTACATCCGGCATGGCATTAAACTGTTCCTTAAGGGAATCCGCGATGGATTTGTGCCCGGAACCCGTATTAACGGTAGTGATGATAAGAATTTTCCTCATAGGAGTTATCGTATCAATCTGTCTTTGATTGTCAATAATATGTCTTTGGTGTAATCTCACTTGGTACGGGGGCAAATACGGTGAAAGTTCTTATCACGACAGACTGTTATACATTTCAGACAGGCGGAATAACCACTGTCGTTCTGGCCTTGGAGAAAGGCCTTCGCGAGAGGGGGCACGAGGTTAAGGTCCTCGCCCTGTCGAACACCCGCAAGTCCTACAGGGAAGGCGACGGTTACTACGTCGGTTCGCTTCCTTTCCCGGATTATCCCGAGCACCGCTTCACGCTTAACCTGAAGGACCCGCTCGTCGCGGAACTCATCGCGTGGAAGCCGGACCTCATCCATATGCACACGGAGTTTACCATCTGCCGCTTAGGCAAATACATCTCGCGTAAGACCGGTGCTCCCATAGTCATGACGACGCACACGGACTTCGAGTACTTTAATTTCGGGCGCTTTCGAAATACCGCGTTCGTCACGTGGCTCGGCAAGTCATGGGGCAAAGGTGTCTATAAGGAAGCCGTGAAGGTCGTGGTGCCTTCCGTAAAAGCGAGAAGCTTCGCACACCTTCTTCCTCATCAGGACAAGGTCGTCGTGATCCCGAACGGCATCGAGACCGAGCGCTACAGGAAGCCCGTCAGTGCAGAGGAGAAGAAGGCATTGTTCGATCAGGCCGGCTTCACGGACAACGGCCACACGCTCGTGATGATCACCAGATTAAGTAAAGAGAAGAACGTGATCGAGATCCTCCGATATCTGCCGAAGCTTATCAGGAGCGTGCCTGATGTGCAGCTTGTGATCGTGGGTGACGGCCCTGACAGGAAGCACCTCGAGAAGTTTGCCGGGGAACATGACCTGAGCAAACACGTGCATTTCGCGGGGCGCATCGATCCCGGCGAGGTATACAAGTACTATAATCTCGGAGATGTATTCGTGTCCGCATCGCTGTTCGAGCTGCACAGCATGTCATATCTCGAGGCGATGTCGGTGGGACTGCCGCTCGTGTGCCGCGAGGACATGAGCCTTAGGGGAGTGCTCGATGACGGTGTTAACGGATACATATATGAGACGGAGCAGGAGTTCGCCGAGAAGACCGCGAGACTTCTGAATGATAAAGAACTTCGTGATAAGATGAGCCGCGCGGCTTACAAGAAAGCGGATGACACTGATGTCGGCCGCTTCATCGACAACACGCTAGCATTATACGAATCCGTGAGGAAACAGTAATGGAAACCAAAGGGCAGATAAGTAAAGACAGACACGGGAACGTGATCATACTCAAGAAAACAAAGAGCCTCATGGCATTGATCGCCAGCCTTGTTACGTTCGGCTTCTCTTTCTATGCCATTGCAGGCGGAATGGTCCTGTATGTCGAGGACGATCTGTCGGCAGGAATGATATTTCAGTGGTTTACGACTATATCCAATTCGATCACGTGCCTCGCGGCATGCATGATCACGCCTTTCGCTGTAGAGGGGTACAGGAAGAAGCATTTCTCCGTGCCGAAGTGGGTGGCGGTTTTCCTGTATATGGGCATGGTGGGCACCACACTGACTATGATAGTGTCCATGGGCTTCATAAGCTGGGTTGACCCGGAGCTCGCATTCGGCGGATATAACACATATCTTCACATCGTCTGTCCGGTCATGGTTCTGATATCATTCTTTATGATCGAATCAGGATATCTGTTTACGGTCCGTGACGCCGCACTGACTGTCGTCCCGGCTGTCATGTACACGGCAGTTTACTTTATCGAAGTGATCGCAGTAGGAGAGCAGAACGGCGGATGGGAAGATCTGTATCACGTCAAGGAATTCGTTCCGCTTCCGGTCGCTGCCGTGGCAATTCCTGCCGTATCGTTCGGCATTGCCATGCTGATAAGGTTCATCAACAACAGAAGAGTGAGAAGACACAGAGAGCAGCTGATGTCGAAGCTGATCCCGGAGGGAGTAAGTACAGCCGATGTCAAGATAGAGATGTTCGGACTCGGGCGCTATATGGGCAAGCATTCGGATCCCGAATATGTCGAACTTTATCTGGGTGTATTAAACATGATAGCCCGGCAGTATGAGCTCAAGCCGGAAGAACTGGTCAGCCCTTATGTCAGAGGCTTCTTCGACAGCTTCAATGAGAAGCACAATGAATCGTAACGATATTAAGATCTAATGTGTTGAAGTAATTGACTGACGCTTCGCATTCCTTCATCTGCGCTGTCGGGTCGAAGGGCTTGCAGTTGTCGCGCAGCCTCATGGTAAGACCGTCATCCTGATACATGAGACGCATCTCCAGCATCTGCTTTCCTTTGCCTTCGAAACCGTTCTCGGCGATGATGCCGGCGAGTTGCCGGGCACACGATGACATCACTTCAGCCTGCTTCGCGGAAGCGCCCTTGTCCCTGAAGTAATTCTCTATCTGTTCTGATACTCCTGCGATACCGGCACTGTCTGTAATGGTGATGTTCAGATCGCTGCCGTGTACGGGAATGCCGCGCCTGATCGCACCTGAGAATATGATGAAGGCGGCAAGAGTCAAGACCTCACCTGCGATGAACGAGATCCATACGGCATCGGCGCCAAGCCTGCCCGCCAGCATGAGTGCCGAGACAGCCGTGAATACGAATGTGTGCAGGAAACTGAAGATTATCGAGTATGCCATCCGGCGCATGCCCTGAAGGTAATTCGTGAATACGCTGTTTATCCCGTAGATGATGAGGCTTACCGAGTAGAACCTGAGGCCTCGTGCCGCGAGTTCCGTCATGACGGCTCCTTCTTCGCCGCCGAATACGGACGCCAGATGCTGTGCGGCGATGAACACTGCCGCCGCGAGTCCCGTTCCTATAAGAACGGCGGTCTTAACGGCAGTGTGGACGAGTTCCTTCGCGGAAGCTTCGTCCTGCTCCCCGAGTACCATGCCGGCGATCATGGATGTCGTTACCGCGACTCCTATCAGCACGCATGAAGTGAAGTTGAATACCGTGTTCAGCACTCCGAAAGCCGCGACCGCATTGACCGACATTGCCGTACCCGCGAGGATCCGATTATGCACGAGCGTGCGCAGAGCCGTCGATGCGGCACCTACCGCTGAAGGCGCGCCGATGTAGAGGATCTCGATGAAGTCTTTTAGAGTCATGCCCCGGAACGAGAAGCGGAAGATGATGTCTTTCCTGACGAAGTGAAGCCCCATTATGAGGAGTGCAACGAGATAGCTTATGGTAGTCGCGAGACCTATGCCGAGCATGCCGCCCCGTATAACGAATACATTGAGAAGGTCGCCCGCGATGTCGAGTACTGTCATTACCGCGACTGCGACGATGATCCTCGTCGAACCGCCGTCGAGACGGATCAGGGAATTGAATTCGAACATGAATATGCCGGCGGGACCTGCGAGTGCGAGACCGAGAAGATAATCGGAGGCGAGAGGGAGAAGACTTGCCGAATCTCCCGATGCACCTAAGAAAACCGCGATGTCGTTTCTGAAGATAACGGCAGTTACGGTCAGTACCGCCGCGATGATGACCGTGCCCGTCATGCACACCGAGAAAGCCCTGCGCGTACCGGGGATGTCGTTCGCGCCGATTCTCTGGGCGCAGACTACCTGGACGCCTGTCGAGAGGATGCTGCTTACTGCCGTGAATATGCCGATAACGGGGGCCGCCAGCGTGTAAGCCGCCATACAGCCGGGACCTAAGAACCTTCCGATGACGATGCCGTCGATCACGACGCCGAGCAGGACGGCTATGGCCGCCAGTATGATGCCGACGACGGATTTACGGAAAGTGTGTCTGATTATGCTGTCTTTACCCGGCAAATGCCCCCGCTCCTTATTTAAAATAAAAGACTCGTGTTATTATAGCACTGTGCTATAATTAGTTGATAATAAATATGGAGAGGCATTTATAACCATGAAGAAAGCTTTAATTACAGGTATCACAGGTCAGGACGGTTCTTATCTTGCAGAGTTCCTGCTCGAGAAGGGCTACGAAGTTCACGGACTTATCAGAAGAGCTTCTGTTGTAACGACAGAGAGAATCCAGCATCTTATCGATGCTAATTCCATTATTCTTCACGAGGGTGACCTCTCCGATTCATCGAGCATCTTGAAAGCCGTTAAAGACATCGAGCCCGATGAGATCTACAACCTCGCAGCTCAGTCACACGTAGGTGTCAGCTTCGAAGCTGCTGAGTACACAGGCGAAGTTGACGCTATCGGCGTACTTCGTATCCTCGAGGCAGTACACATCATGGGTCTCGAGAAGAAGACAAGAATCTACCAGGCTTCCACATCCGAGCTTTACGGCAAGGTTGAGGAGTGCCCTCAGAATGAGAACACACCTTTCCATCCTTTCTCACCCTACGCTGTTGCTAAGCAGTACGGCTTCTGGATGATGAAGGAGTACAGAGAGGCTTACGGAATGTTCTGCGCTAACGGAATCCTGTTCAACCATGAGTCCGAGAGAAGAGGCGAGACATTCGTTACAAGAAAGATCACAAGAGCCGCAGGCCGTATCGCATGCGGACTTCAGGACCACCTCGAGCTCGGTAACCTCGATTCACTCCGTGACTGGGGTTACGCTAAGGACTACGTAGAGTGCATGTGGCTTATCCTCCAGCAGGACGAGCCTGACGATTACGTAATCGCTACAGGTGTTCAGCATACAGTTCGTGAGTTCACAACTCTCGCTTTCGCTAACGACGGCATCGAGCTCGAGTGGAAGGGCGAAGGCATCGACGAGAAGGGCTACGACAAGAAGACAGGCAAGATGCTCGTATGCGTTAACCCTCAGTGGTTCAGACCTACAGACGTTGTTAACCTCTGGGGCGATCCTGCTAAGGCTAAGTCCAAGCTCGGCTGGAATCCCCAGAAGACATCTTACGAGGAGCTCTGCCGCATCATGGCTGAGCACGACCTCCAGCTCGCTAAGAAGGAAGCCGGCATTTCCTGATGAAGGCGTTAATATTCGGTATCGGAGGATTCGTCGGCAAGTACCTTACTGAGGAACTTGCGTCCCACGGCTATGAGGTCGCGGGCAGCGATATCACACCTTTCATATCTAATCCGACTGTCGATTACTATGAGGGCGATCTTCTTGATGCCGAGTTCGTAGCGGAAGTAGTAAAGAAGACTAATCCTGATGCGATCATCAATCTCGCAGCTATCTCTTCTGTAGGCGCTTCCTGGAAGATCCCGCAGACGACTATGATGGTCAACGTTGTCGGCGCACTGAATATCCTTGAGGCTGCAGGTAAGTACGCGGCCTCAGCGAAAGTAATGTTTATCGGCTCCAGCGAGGAGTACATGCAGAAGGACGGCGCTATCAATGAGAACGATCCTCTTGCAGGCAACAACCCATACGGCATCTCGAAGATGACGCAGGAGCATTTCGTTGAGTGCTATCGTGCAAGATACGGCTTGAAGATCTATTACGCACGTCCGTTCAATCACACAGGTATCGGCCAGAAGGATTCATTCGTTCTGCCGTCATTCTGTAAGCAGGCTGCAGACCTTGAAGTTGCAGGCGTTCCGGGTGAGATCCACGTAGGTAATCTCACGGCGAAGCGTGACTTCTCCGATGTCCGCGACATTGTCAGAGCTTACCGCATGATCCTCGAGAGCGACGACGACCGCATTATCTACAACGTAGGAAGCGGCCAGGCTTACGGTCTCGACGAGATGCTTAACTACATCGTCAGCCTGTGTACTAACGACGTTAAGGTAGTTGTCGATCAGGAGCGTTTCCGTCCGATCGATACACCAGTCGTTCTGTGCGATAATTCGCTCATCAAGAAGAACCTCGGCTGGGAGCCTGAATACACGATCTTCGATACTCTAAAGGAAATGTTCGAGTACTATCTCAAGAATGAATAAGATCAAAGAAATCTACGAATACAGACTGATGATATACAGCCTTGTAAAGAGGGATCTGCGCGGTAAGTACAAGGGTTCCGTCTTGGGCTTTATGTGGACTTTTGTTAATCCCTTGCTTCAGCTTCTCGTCTACAACATGGTCTTCTCGATCATCATGAAGGCGGGCGTTGATAAGTTCTATCTGTATCTGTTCGTAGGTCTTATCCCGTGGCTGTTCTTCTCAGCTGCGATCACCGGCGGTTCGACATCGATCATCGCCCAGAAGGACCTGATCAAGAAGATAAGATTCCCGCGAGAGATCATTCCTATCTCATTCGTAACTTCGCAGTTCGTAAATATGCTGCTGTCGTTCATCGTAGTTATAATTGTCTCCGTCGTATCAGGCGTCAGACCTACGGTCGGCGGTATATTATGCTTACCTGTCATCATGCTCGTCGAGTACATGATGGCGCTCGGCATCGCATTGATCTCATCGTCGCTCACGGTTTACTTCCGTGACTTGGAGCACATCCTCGCGATCGTCGCGATGGCATGGCTTTATGCGACACCTATCTGCTATCCGGTAGAGATGGTGCCTGAGAAGTATCTGTCCATCTATAACCTGAATCCGGTAACACCTATCGTTAATGCTTACCGTGATGTCCTTTACTGGGGCAGAACACCTGACCTTACAACGCTTATCCTTGCAGTCTGCATCGGACTCGTGACGGTATTCCTCGGAATCCTCATCTTCGGCAGACTTCAGAGAAGATTCGCGGAGGAGCTGTAATATGGCAGACGAAGTAGCAATCCGCGTAAGTAATTTAAGCAAGAAGTTCAAGGTCTATTACGACAAGGGCCGTTCGCTTAAGGAAGTAATCCTCTTCCGTAACCGCAATAAGCACGAAGTAAGAACGGTTCTCGATAATGTATCTTTCGATATTAAGAAGGGCGAGGCAGTAGGTCTTATCGGCCACAATGGCTGCGGTAAGTCGACACTGCTGAAGCTCATCTCCGGCATCCTCTATCCCGACGGCGGTTCCGTCGATATTCAGGGAAGAGTATCGAGCCTTCTCGAGCTTGGCGCGGGTTTCCATCCCGACATGAGCGGCCGCGAGAACATCTATATCAATGCATCCATCTTCGGCCTTACGAAGGAAGAGATCGAGTCCAGACTTCAGAGCATCATCGACTTCTCTGAGCTTGCAGGCTTCATCGATAACCCGGTCAGAACTTATTCTTCCGGAATGTACATGAGACTCGCGTTCTCCGTCGCTATCAACGTTGATGCTGACGTACTCTTGATCGACGAGATCCTCGCAGTAGGTGACGCGAACTTCCAGGCGAAATGCTTCTCTAAGCTCCAGGAGATTAAGGAGAAGGGAACGACTATCGTAATCGTCTCCCACTCACTGTCTCAGATCGAGAATATCTGCGACAGATCCATCTGGATCAACGAGGGTAAGATCAGAGCTGACGGCACGCCTCTGGCTGTCCACAGCGAGTACTTAGACTTCATGAATGAACAGCGTAAGGCTGCAGGCGGCAAGGACCTCGACATACCTCCCGAGTATGTTGCTTATATGCAGGAGCGCCGCTATAAGGAGAACCTCAAGCTTTCCATGATCCCCGAGCAGCAGGCTGCTGTCGAAGCTAACGGCGGACAGTACCGCTGGGGTTCAGGTGAAGTAAAGATAACCAGCATCACGGCATGCGGACCGGATGGTGTAGGAAAGAGGCTTTTCGAGGTGGGTACCGATGTGTACTTCAAGGTGCACTACCATGTCGAGAAGCCCATCAAGGACGCGGTGTTCGGCATCGGCTTCTTCCGTAATTCCGGCGAGAACCTCTACGGCACCAACACGCGTATCGACGGACATAAGAATTTCGACCTCGACGAGGACGGCGAGTTCACGATAATCATGCGTAAGATCCCGCTGATGCCTGACCAGTACACGGTCAGCTTCTCGATCGAGTACGGCGACGGCGTTCCCGTGGATTACTGGAAGGACGCGCTTAAGATAGACACTTACAGGCAGACGCCTGATGTCGGCGGCTTCTTCATGGAGCACGACTGGGAATACGAAGGCCACACGGCGGAAGAGCAGGGTTAATATGAGCGAGACTAACGGCATCGACGTAACTAGAATCATGGAAGAGATCCGCGCGAATATCAAGGAGAGCGGTGCAGACAAGATCCCGCTGTCGTTCGCTGATGAGTCTTCCGGAGCTTCGGCTTCCACTCTCGACGAGGCTGTAAGATACCTCGCATATAACTACGAGGTAACGGCTTACAGGATGCTCGAGGGCAACAAGATCAAGCGTTTCTTCAAGAAGTGCATCCGTAAGGCAGGCTCGTTCTTCGTGCTGCCGATCGTCGCTCAGCAGAATAAGCTTAACTACCACTACTACATGGTCTGCGAGGCCGTGCGTAACCAGAAGAACGAGATCGAGGATCTCCAGAAGACTCTCACGGATCTCGAGGCTAAGGTCGACGCGCTCGAGGAGAAGAAGGCATGACTGCCCGCGAGTTGTTTGCTTCCAAGCCCTCGCGTAAGGGTGAAGTCCGGCTTCCCGTAAGCTTCGACGACATCTCAGTTCTCATGGGACTTTCCATGGAGGACTCCGTTACGCGTGAGATTGCTTTCATAGAAGAGAACAAGAAGGTCGTTCCGCAGTACACTTCTCTCGCGAAAAAATTGGGCGGCATGTTCTACGGTTTCTACTACAACCCCTGCGTGTACGCGCAGAATGATATCAACGACAAGATCCTGACAGTGCTCAAGGAGTTCCGTGAGCAGGAGAAGATCAAGCAGGATCTGTTCGCGCGCATCAACGTCCTTCAGGACAGACTGGATGAGCTCTCATGAGGATCTTCCAGGTTCTTACAACGCTGTCCCGCGGAGATGCCGTAAGTAACGACACACTCGCGATCCAGAAGCTTCTCAAGGACAACGGCATCAAGTCCGTGGTCTACGCCGAGCACCTGGACCCGAAGTTTATAAGCAAGACCATCAAGCCTTACCACGTGCTGCCGAAGATCAAGAAGGGCGACCTCATGCTCTACCACTTGTCCACGGGCACCGTGCTTAACGAGAAGATCAAGGACCTGCCTTGCAGGAAGATCGTTATCTACCACAACATGACGCCCCCGGACTTCTTCGTTCCTTACTCCGGCGCCGCAGCGAAATTGTGCTCGCAGGGCATCGACGAAGCTATCTCGCTTAAGGACACGTTCGACGCGGGCATCAACGACTCTTCCTTCAACATGCACCAGCTTGAAGGCTACGGCTACACGTGCCCCATGAAGGTGTGCCCGATCCTGGTTCCATTTGAAGATTACGCGAAGGCGCCCGATGAGAAGCTTCTGGAGCAGATGGGCGGCCCCGCTGCTACTAATAACCACGAAGTGAAGAACATCCTGTTCGTAGGACGTATCGTACCTAATAAGAAGCCCGAGGACATCATGACGATGCTGTACGCTTACCGTCAGATGTATAAGGAGCCTGTACGCCTTATCCTGGCGGGCTCCACGCAGGGCATGGAGAAATATACCGCACGCCTTCGTCTGTATGCGAAGAAGCTGGGGCTCGATGACATCGTGTTCACGGGCCACATCACTTTCCCGCAGATCCTGGCTTATTACAGGAGTGCTGACGCTTTTGTTCAGCTGTCGGAGCACGAGGGATTCTGTGTGCCGCTTCTTGAGGCGATGTATTTCCGCATTCCTATCATTGCTTTTGATTCCTGTGCCATGCCCGAGACACTCGGCGGCACGGGTGTGCTTCTGAAGGAGAAGGATCCCGCTCTCATGGGACAGGCACTGCATGAGGTGCTTTTCGATGAGGAGCTTAGGGAGAAGATCCTTGCCGAGCAGGACGAGAGACTCAAGTACTTCTCTTACGAGAACGTGTCGAAGATGTTTATGCAGCAGCTGGGTGAGTTCAGGGAGGCGCTGAAGTGAAGGTCTGTTTTGTAGTGCAGAGGTACGGCCTCGAGGTCAACGGAGGAGCCGAAGCATACACCCGAGAGGTGGCAGAACATTTGTGCGCACTGCCCGGATACGAGGTGTCCTGCCTCACGACATGCGCGGTCGACTACCAGTCCTGGAAAAATGAGTACGAACCCGGTGTAACAATGTTAAACGGCGTAAAAGTCGAGCGTTTACCGAATGTTCGCGAGAGGGAGGTCAACTCCTTCAACAAGCTTTCAGAGAAAGTTTTGGGTGCCGCGGCGACCCGTCAGCCCCTTTCCAAAGAGCAGGAAGAGGAGTGGATGGAGCGCCAGGGTCCTTACTGTCCTGAGCTGCCCAAGCGACTCGCTGAGATTCGCGACGAGTACGATGTTTTTGTGTTCGTGTGCTACCTTTACTACACGACTTACTTCGGATTGCCGGTCGTAGCTGACAAGGCGATCTTCATTCCGACAGCGCATGAGGAGACTCCGATCCATCTCGGGATCTTCGAGAAGATGTTCACACTGCCGGCTGCTTTCTACTACAACACAGTAGAGGAGAAGGAACTGACCAACGCGCTATTCCCCGTGTCCTTAAGTAAGCCCGACAACGGCGGTAAGGGCGGAGTAGGTGTCGAGCTGCCTTCCGGAATTGACGGCGAGGCTTTCAAGGCTAAGTACGGGCTCGATAACTTCATGCTCTACGTGGGACGTATTGATGAGAATAAGTGCTGCCCCGAGATGTTCAAGTATTTCGCGGAGTATAAGAAGAGACATCCGAATTCTAACCTGAAGCTCGTGCTGATGGGTAAGCCCGTGTGCGAGATCCCTGTGCGCGATGATGTAGTGTCGCTCGGATTTGTAAGCGAGGAGGATAAGTTCTCCGGACTTGCTGCGTGCCGCTTCCTTGTGCTGCCGTCGAAGTTCGAGAGCCTTTCTATCGTTGTGCTCGAGGCGATGAAGATGAATAAGCCTGTACTCGTGTCCGCGGACTGCCCTGTATTGAAGGGCCATGCTTTAAGGTCCAATGCGGGATTGTATTATTCAGGTTTCCTCGAGTTCGAGGGATGCGTGGATTATCTTGTGGAGAACCCTGATGTCGTCACCAAGATGGGTGAGAACGGCGTGTCTTACGTCGACAACGACTACTCCTGGGAGAAGATCTGCGAAGGCTGGGACAAGCTAATAAGGAGTGTTCACGATGGATTTTCTGCGAAAGCATAAAGCATTTATCTGGTATTTCAGTATCAGCGTTATTGCCACTGTAGTTGATGTTGTCGTGTCGCGCGTAAGCGAGCGCTTTGTTCCCATCGTCATAGCCAACACTATCGGTGTCGTCGCAGGCTTCATCCTGCAGTACTTCCTGTGCACCGCGAAAGTCTACGCGGGCAGCTCCAAGCGTACGGCTCTTATATTCTTCCTCACGTGGCTCGGCGCACTGCTGCTGGCTGACGGCATAGTGTATGTGGTAAGAACGATTATCTTTGATAACAGGGATGGATTGTTTTATTATCTGATTGGAAAGGGTGCTTCTATAGCAATCCCGTTCTTCATAACGTATTTTATAAGGAAGAAACTGATTCCTGCGAAGGAGTAATCTCTGATGAATAAGCTGTTTGTTTTTCTGCCCTGCTATAACGAAGAATTGAATATCGGTAACCTTATCGATGAATGGATTGCCGAGGGCGGGAAGCTTGCTGAAGAAGGGTACGAACTGGTCGTGTGCCCCATCGATGACAAGAGTAAAGACGGTACTTTGCAGGTGATGCGCGATGCAGCGGAGCGTCACGGTGCGGACAAGGTCAACGTCATAGTTCACGAGGTTAACAAGAACCTCATGGGCGGTCTCAATACTTCTGTGAAGACGTTCCTTGAGATTAGTTCCGAGGGCGACATGATGTGTTTGATGGACGGAGATGATACGCATTCTCCTGTTTACATCCACTCGATGATCGCGAAGATGAACGAGACTTCTACTGATATCGTTATCGCATCGCGTTACCAGAAGGGCGCGAATGTTGTCGGGTTGAAGGGCTACCGTAAGTTCTTGAGTGACATGGCAAAGCATTATTATTCCTGTGTTCTGCGCGTGCCCGGTGTTAAGGATTACACCTGCGGCTACAGACTTTATAAGCGCGGTGTTATAGAGAAGCTCGTCGCGAAGTTCGGCGAGGATCCTATCAAGGAGAAGAGCTTCGCGTGCATGATGGAACTGCTGTATAAGTGTTACTTAAGCGGTGCGACTTTCAGTGAAGTTGGTTTCGAGCTGCGCTATGACAAGAAGCTCGGTGACAGTAAGATGAGTGTCGGCAGCACGATGCGTAACAGTTTGTCGGCTGCGTGGCGCCTGAGGAAGCTCAAGTGAAGAGAGTACTGATTGTTTTCGGCACGAGGCCTGAAGCCATCAAGATGTGTCCTCTTGTGAAGGAGCTTAAGTCGCGTGCGGGCATGGAAGTGTTCGTCGCGGTGACGGGTCAGCACAGGCAGATGCTCGATGCGGTGCTTGAGGTGTTCGAGGTCGTGCCCGATTACGATTTGTCGATCATGAAGGAGAAGCAGACGCTGTTTGATATCACGACGAAAGTTCTCGACGGCATCCGCGGTGTTATCGATGAGTGCAAGCCTGATGTTGTGCTGGTGCACGGCGACACATCGACGTCTTTCTCGGCGGCTCTCGCTGCGTTCTATATGGGTGTTCCCGTCGGTCACGTAGAGGCTGGACTTCGCACGTACAATATCCGTTCCCCGTACCCGGAGGAGTTTAACCGCGAGGCTGTGGGGATCATCAGTGACTACAACTTCGCGCCGACCAAGACCGCGTCGGACAACCTGATCCGCGAAGGTAAGAAGCCCGGGAGCATCTACATCACGGGCAACACGGTTATCGACGCTTTAAGGTACACGCATGTTGATGATTATTCGCATCCTGTGCTGGATGGGCTGAAGGGGAAGAGGCTTATTCTGATTACTGCCCATCGCCGTGAGAATCTCGACAAGCTCGAGGGCATGTTCAAGGCGATTAAGCGCGTGCTTGATGAGCATGATGACTGCGCTGCAGTGTACCCGATCCATCTGAATCCTGTTGTGCGCGAGGCTGCAGCTAAGGTGTTCTCGGACGACGATAAGATGATGTTGATCGAGCCGCTCGATGTAATAGATTTCCATAACTTCATGAGCAGAAGCTACCTGATCCTGACGGACTCCGGCGGAATCCAGGAAGAGGCACCGGGATTCGGAATTCCTGTTCTCGTAATGCGCGATACAACCGAGAGACCTGAGGGTGTAGAGGCCGGTACGTTGAAGCTCGTCGGCACTTCCGAAGAGAGGATTTATGAGGAGTTTACCCGTCTGCTTGATGACCGTGATGAGTATGCGAAGATGAGCCATGCCGTCAACCCCTACGGCGACGGCCACGCGTGCGAGAGGATAGCGGATATTCTTTCTAAGAGTTAAGTTTTACGCGACTTTTTGTGGGTAAATTCCCACTTGAGTCCCTCAAACGCAGTGTTTTCAGTGTTTTGCTTTCCCAAACGGCCTGATTTTTCCCTATTTTTCTGAATCTGTTGAATCCGCTTGTGTGCCTGTGTAGAGTCTACGTATGGCTAAGGGTTGTATTAACAAAGAATTCTACATAGGACGCTATATCTATCTGAAATCCAAGCTCGATCAGATGCCAAAAGTGAAGTTTGGTACAGCCGATGGAAATACTGTGCTGAATGCCTATAGGATTGATCCTGCAACCGGGAAAGAAAAACGAAGCAGACTGTCGTCTCCGAAGAATAAAGATTATTCTGCATTAAGTCGTTTGGCAGATGAGAAAGAACGTCTTGAGGAGCAGCTTAAGTTGTTGCTTCAAAGTTGGAAAGAAGATCATGGCGGTTCTTTGCCGAAGCTTGCATCAAAATACTTTATTGTTCCCAATACTGATAATCGTTACAACGCATTACTATGGTCAAGACTTAAAGAAGGACTATGCACCGTTCCCAACAAGTATCCTGTTCAGTATAAGAATTATGCGATGCGATCGCGTTTTGAAACCGAAGTAGCCAAGGTATTAGATAGTCTAGGATTGGATTATAAATACGAGATAGAACTTGAAGTTTCTGGGGAACTTCTATACCCGGATATGAGTGTGCTTTTGTCAGAGTATAACCGCTGTGGGTTTGTCGAAGCTATGGGTGGATTAAGCACAGTAAAATACGGCGATCATAATGTAAAGAAGATTAGGTGTTATCTTGATGCCGGACTATATCCGAATGTTGATTTGTCTATAGTAAGCGCGGGTAATGATTATCGGCCGGATTCCGAGGATATTAAGCGAGTTATAGGGACGATGTTGTCTGCGATTGCCAGGCAGCATGTTTTCAAGAAAGAGTGATTAGTAGTTCTGCCAAAAACACTGCCAGCAAGAAGATTTTGGCAGTAGTTTTGGTGCATATAGTGGGGTTTGTGCCATTTTTACTGCCAGAATCAATTCATTGGCAGTGTTTTTGGCAGTAGAACTTATAAAGACGCTGCGAGAGGCAGAATAAACTCATTCACGGCCTTCGCGAAGCCGTCGGAGGCGCAGTCGGTGGTCACGTAATCAGCAATCTTAAGAACTGACGGGTCGGAGCCGGCCATGGCGACGGCATGGGCGGCGGATTCGAGCAGATAGTAGTCGTTCTCTGAGTCGCCGAGTGCGAAGGTGTGCGACGGGAGCACACCGAGCGACGAGGCAATTGATAACAGAGCAGTTCCTTTTGTGGGACCGGCCATCATGACGTCGTAGAAATTCTTCGCGGAGCTGACAACCTGTAATTCGGGCATCGAACGAATTACGGACACCACAGATTCAGGCGGGTCGATCAACAGGAACTTATTAAAGGAAACATCATAAGACGAGAGCACACGACACTTAATCTCATCAGGCACTCCCGCATTATAATCATCGATAAACGCACGTCTGGAACTGCACGGGAAGAAGTACAATCCATCAGAACTATACCCCGTAGCATTAACACCTTCACTAATAAACATAGGAATCAGCACATCAAGCACTGAAGACGGGAAATCAACTGAAGATATATCACAAAAACCAACAGGATCCGATATCGCCGCGCCGTTAGACGTTATCAGGGGAATCGTGATCCCGAGATTCCGAGCATACGAACCGGTGATATAGAATGAGCGCCCGGTCGCCAGAGTCACGGCACCGCCGGCATCGCGAAGGGCAGCAATAGCAGCCTTGTTCGCATCGGAAACAGGGCAGCCCGGAAGCAGCAAAGTATAGTCCATATCGGTCGCTACGAGAAACTTATAATCACTCATGTTGTGATATTATATTATTCGTAATAAAAACATACAATTCGGAGGCAAATATGCAGAGAGCAGCAGTCATAATGGCAGGCGGCGGCGGAACAAGATTCTGGCCGGTATCAAGGATGGCGACACCTAAGCAGTTGGTTAAGCTTACAGGTGATGACGTCATGATCAATGAGACTATCAAGCATTATGACAGCGTGATCGGCAGAGAGAATACTTTCATCGTTACTAACGAGAAGCAGGCTGAGCTTATGGATAAGGTTCTCTTCGATGAGGTCGACAGAAGCCACATCCTGATCGAGCCCGTTCAGCGTAATACAGCACCCTGTATCATCTATGCCGCTATGACTCTGAAGAAGCTCTACGGCGATGCCATCATGGCAGTGCTTCCCGCTGATCACCACATCGGCAACATCAAGGAATATGAGCGTGTATTGAACCTCGCGATGGATACGGCTGAGAAGACAGACAGAATCGTTACTGTCGGACTCAAGCCCACATTCCCATCAACAGGTTACGGCTATATCAATTACTCCGAGAAGGCAAGCGAGGGAACAGAGGTTTACGACCTTTTAAGATTCGTCGAGAAGCCTGACCTCGCGACAGCTACTGAGTACGTTAACTCCGGAAGATACCTGTGGAATTCAGGCATGTTCATCTGGAAGGTCAGCGTAATACTCGACTACTTCAAGAAGCTGCTGCCTGATATGTACGCAGACATGGAGAAGATCTTCGACGACCTGCGCACTGACAAGGAAGCAGCTGCGATAGAAGCGACTTACCCCAACCTCCAGAAGATCTCCGTCGACTACGGAATCATGGAGCACGCAGAGGGTGTTTACTGCATCCCCGCTGACTTCGGTTGGAACGACGTAGGATCATGGGATTCCCTCGACAACGTCTTCGCAGGCGACGCGAATAATAACATCACTGCAGGTGAGGCAGAAGAGAAGAAGAACTTCATCCTAGAAGGCTGCAAGGACACGGTTGTTTTCGATGCGGCAGGCGACAAGTTTATCGCGACAGTAGGCCTCGAGAACATCGTTGTAGTAAATACGAAGGACGCTGTGCTCGTGCTTAACAAGGACAAGGCGCAGGATGTTAAGAAAATCGTTGATGCGCTCAAGGAGAGCGGAAGAGAGGACCTTCTTTGAGGATCGCTCTCGATCTGACATCGACGCCCAAGAGTAAGACGGGCATCGGCCGCTATATGCTGGGGCTCATCAAGGGCCTGCAGGAAGCTGACAGCGAGAACGAGTATTACCTTTTCGCACAGGACGACGACCTCGACGGGTTCGGCGTGTACAAGGACAACTTCCACATGGTGCCGTGCAAGTCGAAGGTGCTGAGAAAGCAGTGGGTGCGCATTATCTGGGAGCAGGTGGTGTTCCCGTGGCGCCTTCGTAAGAACAAGGCTGACGTGCTGCTTTGCCCGAACTATTCCATGCCGTATCCCGTGAGACTTGTGTACAGAAGGATGGCTGTGGTGAATGCTTTTCACGACATGGCTTACTTCATGTTCCCGGAGCTTTATATCGGCTGGAAGCGCGAGATCTTCAAGTGGTACATCAAGCGCTCGGCGAAGTCCACGGACAAGATAATCACGATCTCGGAGAACTCGAAGGAGGACATCCCTAAGTTCTGCGAGCCTAAGAACACGAACATTACCGTCACCTACATGGGCGTTAAGGAGGACTTCTTTAGCGGCACGCCCGCGGGTGACGAGACGCTCACCAAATACCACATAACAGGCGAGTACATCTACTATGTCGGCACACTCGAGCCGCGTAAGAATGTCATCGGCCTGATCCGCGGATACAAGCTTCTTCCGGAGGAGACGAGGAACAAGTACAAGCTCGTCATCACCGGCAAGAAGGGCTGGTTCTACGAGGAGCTCTTCAACACGGTCAACGCGGATCCCGACTTAAGAAACAACGTAGTCTTCACGGGTTTCGTCGACGACCAGGACATGATCCCGCTGCTGAAGAGAGCGAGCGCGTTCGCATATGTGTCGCTGTATGAAGGCTTCGGTATCCCGGTAGCGGAGGCGATGGCGGCAGGCGTTCCGTGCGTAACTTCCGACAGATCTTCCATGAAGGAGATCGCTGAAGGTTACGGTTTCCTCGCGAACCCCGACAGCCCCGAGAGCATCAGCGAGAAGCTCGCCGAGGCATTAAGTGCGAGCGAGGCTGCAAGACAGAGCAAAACAACAACAGACGGCGTCATAAACATCGACACTCAGGCCGCTGCTGACAGAATAAGGAAAGCGCAGGAGCATGCGCGCATGTATAACTGGAAGGCGTGTGCTGAAGGGACTATCAGTTCTTTCGGTGAAGCCTGCGGTAGACGAGCTTCCTTATAAACTCCGGCATAATGCAGACAATATAGTGAGGGACGGCGCCCGTCATGTAGATGGTGCGGTTCGTCCAGCCTGACGCGAGCAGATGCTTGTGGAAATTCAGCATGATCTTGCCGTACTTGCGGCCGCCGCGCCTAAGGAACATGCCCTCGTCGGTCCTCATGTATAGAAGAGGCTCCGCGATATTGGCTGCGCGTGCTCCATTACGAAGCATTCTTACCCACAAGTCATAGTCCTCGAAAAGCGGGAACTCAGACGAGTATCCTCCTGCGGCAAGCACAGCACTCTTGCGGAACATTACCGCGGGGTGGTTGAACGGATTACGCTTACGGGAGAACTCGATGATCTCGTCCTGCGTGAGCGGAAGCTCGCGGCTTCCCGTGACGTTGGAAACGTCCCCCTCGAACTCGAGGATAGCGGAGCTTACGATATCGAGCCCTTCACTCATGCGGGCATATTCCTTACCAAGACGCGAAGGCATGCATACATCATCGGAATCCATGCGTGCGACGATATCATAAGACACGTGCTTCAATCCCTCATTAAGCGCAGCACCGAGGCCCACGTTAGAAGGCAGCTGCACGGGCTTGATGACGGGGAAGGAGTTTATTACCTGCATCAGATCGTCACCGACAGGACCGTCGATCACGAGGATAAACTCGGCAGGCAGAAACTCTGATGAGAGCACGCTGTTGATGCTGGTGCGTAGATTAACTGCATTCTCGCCCGCATACACGGACATCAGAACGGAGAACGGATTGGTCACGACGCCGCGTCCTCGTGGCGGATGATAGTGGAATCCGTAGAAACAACAGTCTCGCGGTTCTGCTCGAAGCTCTGGTTATACAGATGAGGAGTGAATACCGCACGGACTGTCAGGAAAATGATCTTAATATCCTGAAGGATAGAGTAGTTCTTGATATAAAGCAGATCGTAACGAAGCTTGTCCTGAGCTGTCGTGTCGTAGTTGCCTGCAACCTGCGCAAGACCTGTGATACCGGCCTTAACAGCAAATCTCTGTGAGTAACCCGGGATCTTCTTCTCGAAAGTAGCAACGAACTCGGGGCGCTCGGAACGGGGGCCTACTACACTCATCTCACCCATAAGAACGTTCATGAACTGAGGCAGCTCGTCGATCTTGGAGCGACGCAGGAAACGGCCGATCTTAGTAACACGAGGATCGTTCTTACCTGAGATAACGGCACCCGTAACGCTCTCGGCGTCGACTCTCATAGTGCGGAGCTTATAGATCTCGTAAGGCTTGTTGTTGATAGTAAGTCTTGTCTGCTTGAAGAAGACAGGACCGCCGTCCTCTGCCTTGATTATCAGGGCGCTGATAAGAAGGATCGGCGATGTGATGATCAAAGCGAATGTGGAGATGCAGATATCGAGGATTCTCTTGAACAGTCTCTGCTCGAATGTAAGACCCATTCTGTCCATTAGCATGACCATGAGGTCGTTCAGATAGATGATCCTGGACTTATAAAGCGAGATCTCGTAGAACTGCGGAACTACATAAACTACCGTGTCGTACTTGGCGCAGGCGAGGATGATGTCAGACTTAACGTCCTCGGGAACATCGGGACACAGGAAGATCTCAACGTTACTTCTGATTACCGCACGTACCGCACGCTTGTCGGAATAACGGACGAGACGGGAGAAGTCGAGGTCCACGCTGTTAAGGGAAGGTGAGATCTTGGCCTTAACCTCGTTCATGGTGGCGACGTTCGATCCAATGATTACGAGCGAGCCGGTCTCGAATACGCGGCGGCTTATGGTCATACAGATCATCTGCCACATGAAGATGTAGATCATCAAGATGACAAAGCTCAAGAGGATAACGCTTCGAGGGAAGGCTCTCATCTCGGTCAAGTCCTTCGCAGAAAGCGTTATGAGCGTCTGGATAAAGCTGAATTTGATGGAATCTGCGACGACATCGACGTTCTTCTTACGGAAGAAGCGGGCCATCTGCAGGAAGTCAGCGAGTACGAAGCTCGACAGGGAGATGATAGGCATGAGGTAGACGTAAGCGTCGTAGTTGTTAACACCCGACTCTACGTTCTCCATCTGTCGGCCGAAGATCACGAAGAAGCTCGTGATGTATCCGAAATTAACCATTACCACGAGTCCGCAAAGGAAAATGATCTTCAGGATATGGGTAAACGTTACTTTGTTACGGCTCATAATCTCCTCAAATTGGCATCCGGGCGACAGCAAAGAATCGCCCTTATACCCCCACATTGTAACATATTGTCGAAGGTAACAAAATTAATCACAAAAAATCAGTATTTATTTATAAATAGGTTATTGAAACTTATCGGTGTTGAAAGTATATTAAGTTGTAATGCTTTATTTGAAGAGGGTTTAGAATGAGTAATGCAGGAGGAGTAAGGCCGTCTTATACGCACGGAGGCAACGCGCCCGTAAGAGTTAACGGTAAGGGCAAGTCGTCTTCTTCGCGCTCTAAGAAGCCTGCTGCACGCTCTAAGAAGAAGAGCAGCGGCAGCACCAAAGTAATTGCTATCGTACTTGCACTGCTGGTATTAGGCGGAGCAGGTTTCTATCTGTTCAAGACAGGTTTCTTCGATCCCAAGTATGAGATCGTTCTGGCAGACGGAACTACTGATAAGGTTTCCGCCAGACAGCTTCGCGCCATGCTTGAAGGCGATACATTCATCGAAGGTATCATCATCAACGGCGTTAATGTAGCCGGAATGAGCAAGGATCAGGCCCTCACGACGCTCCGTCCCAATCAGCCTGCCGAGCCTACGCTCGACATCAGCCTTGACCTCGACGGCGTTGTTTACCCTCTCGACTTAAGCCCTCTGCCTCTTACATCTACACTCGACAACGTAGTAGATGATGCTTACAACTACTTAAGACTCACCGGTGCCGAGGATGACCAGGCTTTGGTTAATCTGTGGAACCAGCGTATGGCTTTAAGAGCTAACCCTATCGAGTTCAATTCAGCTTACACACTCGCTACGGATGCAGTAGGACAGATCGTTACTACTACACTCTCGAGCGCTACAAGTGCTGCAGTAGATGCAGTTATCACAGGATTCTCACCTGAGACAGGCGAGTTCCAGTACACGGATTCACAGCGCGGCTACGAGATCAATCTCGATACAGCCGTTAACGACGTAACATCCCTCCTCGAGAGCGGTGTTTACACAGGTGTCGTACCCGTTGTTGCTCAGGTTACAGAGCCTGCTCTTACAACTGAGATGATCCAGAATGAGTTCGGCATGATCGCTTCTTCCTCATCCCAGACGACATCCAACAACAGCAGAAACCACAACATCAGAATCACCTGCGAGAGAATCAACGGTCTGATCCTCCAGCCGGGCGAAGAGTTCTCATTTAACGGCTTTATCGGCGAGAGAACAGAGGCTTCCGGTTATGAAGTAGCTGGTGTTATCGAGAACGGACAGTCTGCTCAGGCTTACGGCGGCGGTATCTGCCAGGTAAGCTCCATGATCTACCAGTCCGTAATCAAGTCCGACCTCGAGGTCATCGAGAGACATCCCCACATGTGGCCTTCCACATATGCCGTAGCGGGTACGGATGCCGCTGTTGACTGGCCTAACCAGGACTTCTCATTCAGAAATACATCCGGTTATCCCATCGCGATCTCCGCTTACTGGGATCCCGACACATCCAAGATCACGGTTGCTATCTACGGACATCTGCTTCCGGACGGCCAGTACATCCTGTTCGAGGGAGAGACAATCTCCACTCATCCTGCAGGAGTTCAGTACATCGCTAATCCCCAGCTTCCCGTAGGCGAGACAAACAGCCTGAGACCCGCACACGACGGTGTTACGGCTGCTTCCTACCAGATCTGGTACGATGCTGACGGCAACGAGATCAATCGTGTTGAGCTTCCGAACTCCGGTTATTCGACCATCTCGGCTCAGATCGAGGTCGGTACGCTTAACCCCGACGGAACACAGGCTACTCTCGATCCGACAACAGGCGCACTTACAGGCGTAGTTGAGACTGCACCTACTGAGGAGACGGCACCTACGGAGCCTGAACCTGTTCCGACCGAGAATCCGGACGGTGAGGCATACGAGATGCCTCCGCCGGCTTGATCTGATGGCTTCCTTAGATAAATATTCCGAATTACTGATATCCGAGACTTTGATCCCGGATATCTTTATCGCGCGATATATGCCGATGCTCGGCAAAGATGCCCTCGCTATCTACCTGTGGACTAAGATGGCTTATAAGGGCGGTGCGTTCACTTTGAAGGATGTAATCGATTACGGTGCCATCCCCGCAGAGGACGTTAAGACTGCTCTTGCAGAGCTCGTTACTGCAGGCATCCTCGTACGTAAGAACAACGATAAATTCGAGCCCGTCGACCTCAAGAAGATCGAAGTGGACGAGTATCTTAACAGAAACACCGACAGCGAAGGCGTTCCCGTCATGAGAAGCGACGAGAAGAGCCGTAATCTTCTCGCGACTTCAATCCAGAAGACTTACTACCAGGGCCGCATGGCTTACGTGTTCTACAGGCTCATCGACACCTGCCTTTACGAGTATCATTTCGAGGAGAACGTGGTGTACTCGCTTTTCGAGGAGGGAAGGGAGCTTAGGATCCACTATATCCCGGCCAAGATGAGCGACCTCGCGAAGAAGTGGTACGAGAAGGGCTACACGACTAATGCTTCGCTCTCGGGTTACTACGAGTCAAGGCAGAGAAGGACCGGCGTTACGGCGCTTGTGGGCAAGAGATTAAGACACCACTTAAGGGACAGAGAGCTCGAGCACATCAATATGTGGGTCACGGACTTCGGTGTTGACGAGGCTCTCGTCGAATATGCCATCGATTGCCTCGAGTACAGAAATACCATCAGTACACAGGATATAAGCAACAAGCTCAAGGAGTGGATCGACGCCGGCGCTATGACTATAGACAAGGCGATGCTCTACGAGAATGAGCGCCACAAGGAGAATGCGGCTAAGGCTTCCAAGGGAAGAGGCCGCACGAATGTAAGAAAGAGCGGTAAGCAGGCCGGCATCACGCTCGAAGAGCCTAAGGCTGCGGATTCCGAGCCGAAGGAAGAAGAGAAGCCGGAGCCTGCGCACGATTCAATACTTGATATGTTCTCGGGAGATGACGATGAAGACAATTAATGAAGCCGTCAGCGAGAGACTTTCCCGCATACGTAATGAGAAGCAGCTGGACGCGAACGACTTGAGCGAGCGCGTTTACAGAGCTTATCCGGAGCTTAAGAAGATAGAGAATAACCTCGTGGACGTGAGGGCTTCGCGCCTGATCTGTTCCATCGAGCAGGACGAGGCCCCTGTAGCTGCCCTGAAGAAGAGGGAGCAGGAGCTTCTTGATGAGCGTAAGAAATTCCTAGCTGACCACAAGATCGATCCCGACTTCGATAAGGAGAAGATCCATTGCGAGAAGTGCGGCGACACGGGCTTCACGACATCTTCCGACGGCAGACGCGTTGTGTGCCAGGCATGCATGAAGGAGGCTCTGCAGGAGGCTTATAACGAGTCCGGTATGAGGGATTTCAGCTCATTCACTCTGAAGGGCTTTGACTTAAACTACTACAAGACTGGCGAGCGTAAGCGCATGTTCGACGGTCTTCGTAAGCTCATGGAAGGCAAGACGGAGAAGAAACTCATGCTGCTTACGGGCGGCATCCAGTCAGGTAAGACGTACCTTGCTGTCGTAACCTGCAAGTATGCGGCGGTTCAGGGTATGTCGAGCTACTATGTTAAGGCTGATTCACTGATGTACCTGAGCCGCGAGGAGGTCGAGGAGCTTAAGACTTACGATCTCGTTGTCATCGACGATTATTCTGCAGAGGTTACTCTGAACAACAAGACTGCGAACGTTCTCCACACTCTGCTTGAGGCGAGACTTGCAGCAGAACGCGCGACAGTAATCGTCTCCACGTCGCCTCTCGAGGTGCTCGTAGCCGATTCCGACGAGAGAATTGCAGGCAAGCTCAAGGTCGCAGGAAAGCTCTGATATGAAGGTTAGAAGCGGTATCGACACCGTTTACATCCCCAGAATAGTAACGAGCCTCGAGCGAAGCGGTGAGGCTTTTATCGATAAGTGCTGCACTCAGCGCGAAAAGGAGTACGCGTATTCCCACAAGTCGGAGGCACGTCAGGCCGAGATCATCGCGGGCAGATTCGCGGCTAAGGAAGCCGTCGCCAAGGCGCTCGGCACGGGAATACTTACAGACAAGCTCGCTTTGACAGACGTCGAGGTCCTGCCGGGCGAGGGCGGAGCGCCCGAGGTGTCGTTCTACGGGAAGGCACGTGAACTTATAGATAAGCTTCATGTGGTATCCTCTTCCGTATCTATAACTCACGAGAAAGACTACGCCACAGCTATATGTGTGCTATTAACCGATGAAGAAGATATCTGATCAGGACAGCAGCAAGAAGGGCGGATTAAAGCCCGATAAGCCGTATGAAGGCTCAGATAAGGGAATACGCCATGTAGAAGATGCCGCATCCTTCCTTAACGAGGCTGCAGATCTGTCGGGCGATTACGGTAAAGCCGAAGACATGTACGATATGTGGGGCCTCGGCAAGAGGGACGCCACGGTTGCCACCAGAAGCCGTAACATGCTGATCAGGCTTATTGCCGCGATCCTCGTAACGGGACTTATTATTGCTGCGGTATTTGTAATATTGCCGAAGACTCTGCCTGACTTGTTCCGAGGAACGAATATCGAGCTGTTCGTAGAGAAGCCCGTCAATCTTATGTATGACGAGTCTTATAGAGTTGTTAATGTATCGGTGACCAATGTCCTCGAGCGCCCTGATATCACGTCAAACAGGATTACCCAGGTGCTCTATAACGAGCCTGTGGAGGTTCTCGACGCGACAGACCCCGTATATACGCTTATCCGCACCACGGACGGTATAGAAGGTTACGTGAAGACCGCGGATCTTATAGCTGATACGTCTTCCGTAGAGCCCGACCTGCATGAATACATGCTTGTTATATCTGATTCTTCTAAGAATGTAATGACGCACGCGTCGCAGGGTACGCTGATCACTCAGGTCATGATGAATACAGTCCTGTACGCTGACGTTAAGCGTGACGGCGTTTACCAGGTATCATTGCCCGGAGGAGATACCGGATGGATCGGATCCTCAGGTGTTATCGAGATCGAGCCCAGATCCTCGATCGAGGTCGTATCGAGCCGTTACTTCGTATCTTCCGCGCTGTCTTTGGTTAACGCGATGTATTTCGAGAACGGCATATCGAAGCAGGGAATATCCATGAACGGCCTTATCTACGTGTGCTCGTGCGTTAACGGTATCGTGATGCCGAGGACTATCGAGGGCCAGATGGAGGCGGGAACGGCCGTACCGCTCGAATATGACGCCGTAACGGGCGATCTGCTGATCGAGTCGATTATTCCCGGAGACATAGTTTTCCTGTCGTCTAACGTCGTCTCAGGGGGCTACGAGGCGGCCTTGTGCACCGATACGGGTACTTTGCTGATGAGATCTTCCGTAGGAACGACCATAAGGCTTCGCGAGTTTACCGCCGACAGCGATCTCGCATCGAGAATCGTAAGCGTAAGGCGAGTATTCTCGGATTAATAGAATAGTTAATAAAACAGGGAATTTTGAGGTTGCAAAGTGATTATCCCTGTGGTATTATCTCTCTTGCGTTTTAAGAAGAAAAGATAGGAGGTGTATCCGAATGGCTAAGTGCGAAGTTTGTCAGAAGGACACATTTTTTGGTAGAAAGATAAGAATCACACGTTCGCAGATTTCTCGTCGTGCCCTCTCACAGCAGCAGCCCAACGTTCACAGCGTCAAGGTAGTTGTTGACGGCACCCCTAAGACAATGAAGGTCTGCACACGCTGCCTTCGTTCCGGTCTCGTAAAGAGAGCATAATCGGAAGTCTTTATATCAGAAGATAATTAAAGAGCGGTTCATCAGAGCCGCTCTTTTGTTATGCTTATTAGTCAAAAAGAATGGGACGGTCTTGTGAACCGCCCCATTTTTTAATTACTTATTCGGAACTTCGATAACCGACTTGCCGCCCATGTAAGGTCTTAATGCCTCAGGGATTCTGATCGAGCCGTCCTCATTGAGGTTGTTCTCGAGGAGGGCGATGAGCATTCTCGGCGGAGCTACGCATGTGTTGTTAAGTGTATGCGCGAGATATGTGCCGTTCTCGCCCTTGATTCTGATCTTAAGTCTTCTTGCCTGAGCATCACCCAGGTTAGAGCAGGAACCTACCTCGAAATACTTCTTCTGACGGGGAGACCATGCCTCTACGTCGCAGGACTTAACCTTGAGGTCAGCGAGGTCGCCGGAGCAGCACTCGAGTGTTCTTACGGGAACGTCGAGGGAACGGAAGTAATCTACTGTGTTCTTCCAGAGGACGTCATACCACTTCTTGGAATCCTCAGGCTTACATACAACGATCATCTCCTGCTTCTCGAACTGGTGGATACGGTAAACACCTCTCTCCTCGATGCCGTGAGCACCTACTTCCTTACGGAAGCAAGGGGAGTAAGAAGTCAGTGTCTGAGGCATCTTGCTCTCTTCTGTGATAGTGTCGATGAACTTACCGATCATGGAGTGCTCGGATGTACCGATGAGGTAGAGGTCCTCGCCCTCGATCTTATACATCATGTTCTCCATCTCAGCGAAAGACATAACGCCCGTAACAACTGAAGATCTGATCATATAAGGAGGAATGTAGTATGTGAATCCTCTGTCGATCATGAAGTCTCTTGCATAAGACAGGCAAGCGGAGTGGAGACGGGCGATATCGCCCTTCAGGTAATAGAAACCGTTACCGGATGTGTCACGCGCGGGATCGAGCTCGATGCCGTCGAGCTTCTCCATGATATCAACGTGGTAGGGAACCTCGAACTCAGGAACGAAAGGCTCGCCAAATCTCTCGATCTCTACATTCTCGGAGTCGTCCTTGCCGATAGGTACGGTAGGATCGATGATGTTAGGGATGACGAGCATTCTCTTACGGATCTCTTCCTCGAGCTCTGTCTCCTTAACGGACAGTGCCTCGAGTTCAGCCGCCATATCAGTAACCTCAGTCTTCTTAGCCATGGCTTCGTCCTTCTTGCCCTGGCCCATGAGCATACCGATCTCCTTGGAGACAACATTACGCTTGTTACGAAGACCCTCGGCCTTCTGCTTAGCCTCTCTGAATTCCTTGTCGAGTGCGATAACCTCATCAACAAGGGGGAGCTTCTCGTCCTGGAACTTCTTCTTGATGTTCTCTCTGACGATGTCAGGCTCGGTTCTCAGAAGTTTAATGTCTAACATATTTCCCTCCGATATATATTAATTCTTATTAGAAACAACCTATTATACGTCAGGATCATCATTACCGCCATAATTACCCTCAGGGTAGATGACGGTCGCGTTCCACAGGATATATTCGTCGAGACGCATGTCCTGGATCGCGCGGATCTGCGCATTAATAGCATCGTAGTCGTACTCAAGGTAATTGCCCTCGCCTAAGTAATACGCCGTGAACGCCTGCACATAAGGTCTTACCGTGCAGTAGCCCTCCTGATACCACGCCGAGCTTCCCGCCGACAGCGATGCGATCATCATGTCATACGGGTACAGGTCAGGCTTGTCGAAGGTGATTCCGCCGATCATGGTGCCGAGCGCGTAGTGCGAAGGGTAGATCATCGGGCAGACCGAGTCCTCGCCGGCAAGTCCGATCGTCATCCAGTCCTGGCCAAGATTCTGGCCGTCGTAGGAGGACGTGAGGATAATACCGAATACGTCAGCGGACATCGGAACTCCGAGTGTATCCTGGATGCGCACGCGCGCAGTTCTTACGAAGCGGTTGATAGCCTCGGTCTTCTCGGGAACCGTGCCCTCGAGTCCGAAGTAAGGCTCTGTTCCTGAAGCCGTGGAGCCGGTCGGGAATCTTATGTAGTCGAACTGGATCTCATCAACGCCTCTGCCGATTGCTTCCTCGGCAAGCTGGATAAGATACTCCCAGTTATCTGCGTTATAGGGATCCAGGAAGGCACGTCCGCCCTCGGAATTGAAAGCGAGTACATTGCCGGCGCTGTCGCGGATCGCTCTCTCGGGATATGCATTCGCGAGGTTCGGGTCCTTGAAGCATACGATACGGCCGATAACTCTGATGCCGTGCGCATGGCACTCTTCAACAACTTCGCTTAAGTTGTAGTAGCCGTAGACCGTGCTTGTGGCGAGCGCGAGCTCGTTTGTAGTGTCGAACAACACTCCGTCCTGCTCCTTAAGGTCGATGACGAAGGAGTTGATCTGGGAGTTCTCGGCAAGCTCGAAGCATTCCTCGAGATTGGACGCAGGTCCTAAGTAGATTCCTCTTACGGGGAAGTGCTCGTAGGGAACGGGGTTCGCCGCAGGCTCGAGGGGACCCCACATGGCAAGAGCTGCCGCTGAGTCCTCGAGGTATTCTGTTATTACATAGGGTTCCGTGGCAGTCGTGGTCTCGAAAGTGCCGTCAAGCAGGGCAACTCCGATGTTATTGCCGGATTCGTTCGCGATGTCCTGCGCGGTTCTTTTACGGCCTATGAGCATACCAAGGAAAACGAGACCTAATACGACAGCAGTTACTCCGAGCATTACGAAAAGCTTCTGCAGGGTCTCGATTCGCTTCCCTGAGTAGCCTCCGCGCTCTCTTCTTAGAAAGTCAGATGTGTCGTATCTGCGGTCGTGATTAATCATAATAGAAATTATACATTAATTAATGATAAAATAACTTTAACTTTTATAAACAGAGGTAACGCTTATGCTTATCAGAAACTGCACGGGAGGAATCGTATTCTTCGAGGACAAAGTTCTCATGATCGAGAACGATAAGCACGAGTGGGCTTTTCCCAAGGGCGTTATTAGAGTTAACCAGAAGATCACCGAGGTAGTAGTTAAGCGCGTCAAGCTCGAGACGGGCGTTGATGCCAAAGTCCTCGCGCCCTGCGGCAAGACTCACTACGAGTTCTATTCGATCAGCAGAAGAAAGCCCGTACACAACAATATATCGTGGTTCATCATGAAGGCTGCGGATACCAAGACCGAAGCCAATACAGAAGAGAATATCTTAAGTGCCAAGTTCTTTGACGTGCAGGCGGCCATGAACAAGGTCACCTACAGCCAGGACAAGTCACTGCTCCTCATGGCTTACCAGAAGTATAAGGAGTTAAGTTAAGCTTGGCTGATTCCTTCATTACCTTTGCCCGCGAAGGGCAGTCCAGGATAGAGATTAGTAAGTCCGTATTCATAGGAAACGCATGCGAAGTTAACACGGCAGCCGAGGCCGAAGCTTTTGTCGCGAAGATAAGAGCCGAGTACCCCGATGCGAGGCACGTGTGTTATGCGTGGCGCGTCTGCGGCGAGACTTTCATGCAGAAGTATTCTGATGACGGCGAGCCCTCGGGCACGGGCGGCATGCCTATCCTTAATGTGCTCGAGAAGCGCGAGATCAACAACGCAGTTATAACCGTAACGAGATATTTCGGCGGGATACTCCTGGGAAAAGGCGGGCTCGTAAGAGCCTACACGGATTCTGCTGCAGCGGCTTCCGAGGATGCCGGGCTCGTGCGCGTCACTGACGGCGAGATCTACTCCATGACCGTGGGCTACGACTTAAGCGAGAAACTTACGTACGCGCTCACGACAGCAGGGTGGGACGTGAAGGAGCCGGAGTACGGCGAGAATGTGATACTTAAGGTAACGTGTCCTGCGGTGAAGGGCGAGGAGCTTATGCATTTCGTTGAGGACAGAAGCTTCGGACGCGTCGCAGCAGTCAAGGAAGGCACGGCGCTCATAAGGACTCCGATTGATTAAGTTTTGACTCTATTTTGACTAATCTTTGCCCTCATTTATAATTCGTAACAGAGTATTATCGACTTTGTCGAGGTGATATTAATGGAAGAAAACAACAAGAAAAGCAAGAATAGGAGCGTACTCGTACCCATCCTGTGCATCATAACGATAAGTTCAGTACTGTTCTCGTGCCTGCAGACGATGTATATCTTAAGACTCGCTTCAGGTCAGACCGGAAACTTCGCGTACTTAAGAGGGCAGGAGGAAGATGATGATATGCCTATGCTCGTGCGTGATGACGCTGAACCTTCAGTGTCTCCCGTCGCTAACCCCGAGTTCTCTCTCGAGCATGCAGCATCCGTAACTGACCCTAACAAGACGACTCTCAGCACGACTGAGATCGTAACGCTCGTAAGCCCGGCGACTGTATCGGTCTATGTAATGACTGAAGTGAACGGATCGACGACTCCTATTTACACGGGTTCCGGATTCTTCGTAAGCGAAGACGGATATCTTGTTACGAACAGACACGTAGTTGAAGAGCTCATCGATGATTCAGGTTATTCTGTAATCGTTATCGTTCCGGGTTACGATGTCCCTATCCGTGCTGAGCTCGTAGGTTCAGATTTCCAGACTGATATCGCAGTCCTTAAGGCAGAAGAGCAGGAGGAGCCGTTTCCTTATGTAACTCTCGGCGATTCCGATGCGCTTCAGGTAGGTGAGCTCGTAGTAGCTATCGGTAACCCCTTAGGAAGACTGTCCGGTACAGTTACTGTCGGAGTCGTATCAGCTCTCGACAGACAGGTTAATAACGAAGGCTATACGATGGAACTTATCCAGACGGATGCATCTATCAATACGGGTAATTCAGGCGGACCGCTGATCAATTCATTCGGCGAGGTTATCGGAGTAACCAATGCGAAGATAGGAACTGCAGAGGGTTTGGGATTCGCTATCCCGATCTCCGATGTCGATGAGATCATCCAGTCGATCATCAATTACGGATATGTGGCAAACCGTCCGTACCTCGGTGTAACCGTAGGACAGATCGCATCCGACGATTACTACGGCGCGGTAGCAGGCGTATATATCTCTGAAGTTGAGCCCGGCGGTCCTGCGCAGCAGGCAGGCTTGAGACCCGGCGATATCATCGTGTCCATGGACGGGGTTGCAATCGAACGTTCCGATGATATTATAGATGTGCGCGACCTGCATCTGCCCGGTGACGAGATCACCGTAGTCGTAGAAAGAGACGGCCGCGAAGTAGAAGTCAGTTTGGTAATTGGAGATTCAAATGACGCAGAACAATAATTACACAAGACGCAGATCCAAGTACGTCAAGATCATGGCGTTGATACTCGCTTTTGCGGTAGGCGGATCGCTCATAATGACGGTAGTAGGATTAATAATAGCGGGGATTTAAACCCCGCTATTTCTTTGTTTGTTTTCTGCAGTTGTTACACGAACTTACGGTACGTCCGCGATCCTGTCGAGACCTGTCTGGTTGAACTCGTAAGAGTACGAACCCATAGTCTCATTCAAGAACGCCTGGTAGTTTCTCATACGTACGAAGCTGTTTACTCTGTCATACCATTCAGGGTTAGTCGAGATATCAACGAGATATACGATGTAGTAACCAGTATCAGTCTCGAGGAATGCCTTGTCGCCTGCAGCTCTCGTATCCGAGAAGATCCATTCATTCAGAATACCGTCGTATTTGCCGGGGTATGTATCCTGGCTGTGCGTGATTACGATATTACCGTTGATGATGTCATCGTTATAAAGATTCTCGATCGTCTGTACGTCAGTCTCTTCACCGAATACGCCGATAGTATCGTAGATCTCCTGAGCGACCTGCTGAGCATTAGCAACATCGTATCCGGGGATAGTCTCATCGCCTGAGTTGTCGATAAGAACCTCAACCATACGTACTTCACGAAGAGGTACTGTCTGTCTTTCACGATTAACGAATACGAGGATGATAGGGAAGCCGTCCTCATCGTTGAAGATAGTGGAGTCGCCGGCTGTTCTCTCGGGAGCGAAGAGCCAGTCTCTGAAGTCAGTGTGAGTGAAGTCATCGTAACGCGCACCTGATGTGAGACAGGAATCATTAAGCTGCAGGATGGCAGCAGCCTCACCTGAGAAATACTGAGCTGAGATAGCCTCGAACATGGAAGGATCGTGTCCCATCTGCTCGATGATCTGGTTCGCATGCAGGTTAGCTGTATCTACGAATGCCTGGTCTCTCTGCTCATATCTGATTCGAAGCAGCTTGTAGTCAACTTCGTCGTATGCGTTAGGGTTGCTGTTGTAAGCCTCCTCAGCCTGCTCGTCCGTAGCCTGGAGCTCAACGAGCTTGGCGTCAGACGCGTAGTCCTCGGTGAAGTACATTTTCGCGAGGGAGGAGAGGATTACCTGCTCGTCTACCTGGTCGCCGAAGACGCCTCTGATGTAAGTCGTGAGGTCAACTCCGAGTTCGTTAGCCTTGCCCTGGAGCCAGTCGATGTAAGCGCGTGCGAGGTCGTAATGTCTCTGCTCGATCTCGTAGCCGTGTGCCGTCGCGTCATCATAAAGAAGCTGCGTGAGCTGCATCTGCTGTGCCGTCAGGTCAAGGAAGTAGTCGCGGTTCGTCGCGAAGTTCGCGTCCATGGAAGGTGACGCGAGCATCTCGGGTGTATCCGAAGCGAAAATATCAACACCGTTGTCTATCAGGATGTAGTGGTACACGAAGGAGAACTCGGCGCTGTCTACAGGCTTGCCGCCGATAAGGAGCGGGCTTTGCAGCTTGTCGTTAATTCCTGCGTTGTAGAACAGTGAAGTTGCTACCGTCGCGAGCACGATGAGGGAAGCGATCACGAGGAACGTGATGGACTTGATGGTGCCCTTGGTTACCGGTGCGCGTGACTTGTCGCCCTTCTCGGGTGCGAGGTCGAGCTTGACCGGAGCGATGTCGTTCTTACGGACTTCCTGGACCATCGGAGCCGCAGCTTCCGAAGTGATCTGCTCTTCGAGTGTAGCGTCAGGTTCGCCTGATAAAGCAGACGTGTTGTCGTTTAAGTCGGAGAGGATATTGATGCTGCTCTCAGCTGACTCACCGGCAGCATCGAAGTCCGGTATTCTTACGTTGTCTTTTCTGTTGTCTCTGTTCTTTTTCAAAGCGGTTCCTCCTTGCCGGGAACAATTAGTTTGATGGCATTCTTAATGCATGATATGCGGGCGGGCAGGGACGAGCCCTTCTCGCCGTCGATGTCGAGCACGAGTTCTTCCTCGGACTCGATCGTTATATCGTCAGACTGAATGTAGATGACGTTGTCGTTGTTGATGTGATCGCCGATGACGAGACTTCCTAACAGAGGAACGATGTCGAGCGGATCCATCTTCTTTACTGCGAGCATATCGAGGACGCCGTCAGTTAAGTCAGCCTTGGTCATGAGGCTTCTGAAGCCGCCGACGCTTCTCGTGTTCGAGATCAGGAACATGATGATGTCTTCCTCGTAAGTCTTGCCGTTCGCCGTGATCTTAACGGGAATCGAGCGGTTTATGTCGGGAAGATCCTTCATGGCGGACAGCCAGTAAGCGGCAGGGCCGATCGCAGTTTTGATGTCGGACCTCGTAGTATATGCGACGTCTGTCATCAAGCCGCCTGCGACTACGTTAAGGAAGTAGTCGTCATTCGCCTTGCCGCAGTCTACGTTGATGTACGAAGGCTTGGCGAGCATTCTCGCGAAGTCGGAAGGTGCCTGGGGAAGGTTGTTGATAGTCGCGAAGTCATTGACTGTACCGGCAGTGTAGATCGCGAGGGGCAGATCGACGCCGCCTCTCATCATTCCGGTTACGACCTCATTGACCGTGCCGTCTCCGCCCAGGGCGACGATGGCGTCGTATTCATCAGACTTTGTCTCACGTGCGAAGTTCATCGCGTCGTTCTTGCCTGCGGTGTAGCAGATATCGGAACGCGTAAGGTTACCGGTCTCGGACAGATACAGAAGTATGTTGTCGAGATCTTTAACTGATGTCTCCCTTCCTGACGAAGGGTTGATGATTATTCTTAACCTAAGTCCCATACATATAATACTTTAGCATATATAAGGCTTTCTTTTTATTACCGCAATGCTACAAAATATGGTACTATTGGTCTCATGGATAAATTGGGCAAAGAAAGGGAAATACCGTCTAGGATCTTG